>JAESGK010000019.1_pt1:0-115000 | contig 358925 bp, 337 predicted proteins | sample 9269681 | NCBI WGS metagenome assembly JAESGK01 (sample SAMN14515347, study PRJNA621673) | algae metagenome | isolation source: Timaviella obliquedivisa GSE-PSE-MK23-08B and co-occurring heterotrophs from... | place: USA: Grand Staircase Escalante National Monument, Utah | collected...
GCCAAGGACTGGGAAAAATCCATCGAAAGCGCCACCGCCTTCGCCCACATCGCCAGCATCCGCATGCTCACGCGACGAATCGCAAGACACTGCAAACCCGCGTGAACTTCTGAATCGGGCTCTAAGTCATCCATTCGCGAAGCGTGTATCAAGGTTAAGAGATAGGAATTTATTCTTGCGTTTTGGCTTATTTTGAGATAGGCTTGCCGCTTTGATTTGGTCCGAAAGCAGAAAGGAGGCAGACTATGAGTAATGACGACTTCTCGCACTACCTCCAGCACATCGCGCTTCTCGATATGCCGCTGGAATGCAAGATCGAACTCCTGCGCGTTGTGCAGGATATTATGCGTTCGTTCGTGGATCGCGCCTTCGGCGAGGATTCCGTCCAGCTCGCCCGCAAGGATGGGGATGAAATCAAGATTGCCCGCGCGGGCGATTCTTCGCCTGTGGTAGGCTCAAAGGATCACACCAACACAGGAGACAAGGCCCTGACGGACGCGTTCACGACGCGCGCAGGCAGGGAGAAATGAAAGGAGAATTGCTAAGCTCATGAAGCCAGCCACGCCACAAAAGGCCGTCATCTACTGCCGCGTCTCCAGCAAGAAGCAGGTACGCGAAGGGGACGGTTTGCGCTCTCAGGAAACCCGTTGCCGCGAATATGCGTCCTACAAGGGCTACGAGGTAGCTGAGGTTTTCTCCGACAGCGTGACCGGCGGCGACAAGACGCGTCTCGGCATCAAGAACGTCGTGAAGTTCCTGAGGGCGCATCGCAAGGATGCCTGTATCGTCATCATCGACCATCTCGACCGATTTGCGAAGGATGTGCGCGGGCATTGGGATTTGCGCGACCTTCTCACCGAAGCGGGCGGTAAGCTGGAAAGTCCGACCATGGAATTCGGCGACGACGCCGACAGCATCCTGCGCGAAAACCTTCTTGCCTCCGTCGCCCAGCATCAGCGCCAGAAGAACGCCGAGCAGACCAAGAACCGGATGCGCGCTCGCGCGCAAAACGGGTATTGGGTCTTCCATGCGCCCATTGGCTACAGCTACGAGCGCGTGGCCGGTCACGGTAAGTTGCTGGTGCCGAAGGAGCCTTTGGCGTCCATCGTGAAGGAAGCCTATGAGGGCTACGCCTCTGGCCGCTTCGACGGCCTGACGGAGGTGAAGCGGTTTCTAGAATCCCAGCCTGCATTCCCGCGCAACAGCAACGACGAGGTGCATATCGAGCGCGTCGCGGAAATCTTCGCCCGCCCCGTCTATGCGGGCCATATCACCATTGAGGATTGGGGCCTTCGGTTGGTGCCTGCCAAGCATAAGGCGATCATCAGCCTTGCCACATGGCAGGCCGTGCAGGATCGCCGCTTTGGTATCGCCAAGGCTCCGGCGCGGGCCGACATCAGCGAGGACTTCCCCCTCCGTGGCTTCGTGTCCTGCGGCCATTGCAGCCAGCCTCTCACGGCTTGCTGGTCGAAGGGCCGTAGCGCCCGCTATCCGTATTATCTCTGCGATACACGCGGCTGCCCTGAGGCTCGCCGGTCGATCAAACGGGAAGTCATCGAGGGCGAATTCGAGACGCTTCTCTCAGGGCTCCAGCCAACCGAGGGCCTGTTCAATCTCGCCTTCGCGGTGTTCCGCGATCTGTGGGATGCGAAGTTGGCGGGCCAGCGCTCACAAGGCGGTGTGCTGAAGAGCGAACTCGCCTTGATCGAGCGCAAGGTCGATGCGCTGCTCGATAGGATCGTGGACGCGGACAGCGATTCCATCGTTAAGGCGTACGAAAAACGTATCCGTGACCTCGAAACGCAGAAGGCTGTTATGCGGGATCGGATCGCGAATTGCGGCAGGCCGCTCACGACCTTCTCAGAAACTTATCGAACCGCTTTTGATTTCCTCGCAAGCCCTTGCAAACTTTGGCATTCCGAGAAGATCGAAGACCGCCGCGCGGTGCTCAAACTCGTGTTTGCGGAGCGGCTAACCTATGTGCGTGGTGAGGGCTATCGAACCGCCCAAATCTCCATGCCTTTCAGGATGATAGGAGGCATGAAAATGCAGAAAAAAGAGATGGTGCCCCTGGCCGGAATCGAACCAGCACTCCTTGCGGAACTCGATTTTGAGTCGAGCGCGTCTACCAATTCCGCCACAGGGGCCCCTTGCGGGTGGCCGGGACTATAGCGAAGGCGCGGGGCGGGTCAATCGCTGCGGGAACGGCTTTGCCCGCGCCGGCGGGCGGATCGCGCGCGTGCCACGGCGCGCCTGTCGCGCTATCATTTCGCCGCAACTCCGGTCACAAGGTCGTCCGGATTTCAGACCGCCGAGCATACCCGTGACAGCCTCGACCTTGACCACCGCTGACGCGCCCTCCCTGCTGACGCCACGGCGCGTCATCCTGCTGGTCGGGCTCGGCTGCCTCGCCTTGATCGCCGGGGCGTGGTTCTTCGAGCTGGTCTGGGGGTTGCGGCCCTGCAAGCTCTGCCTCGAACAGCGCCTGCCGCATTATGCGGCGATCGGACTCGGCATCGCCGGCCTTGGGCTAGCGCGTTCGACCCGGCTGCAATGGATCGTCCTGCTCGGTCTCGCCGGCCTGATGGCGTGGAGCACGGGGCTCGGAATCTATCACTCCGGCGTCGAATGGGGCTGGTTCGCCGGGCCAAACGATTGCGGTGGCGCGGCGGCGCCTGCCGCCGCCGGCATGCAGGATTTCATGAAGCAACTGCAGACGACGCGCGTCGTCGCCTGCACGGAAGCGGCATGGCGCTTCCTCGGCCTGTCGCTGGCGGGCTGGAACGCGCTCGCCTCGCTTGGACTGCTTGGGCTCGCTCTGGCGGGCCTGTTGAAGGCCCGCCGCGCCTGATCGGGCTCAGGCGGCCGCTCGCTCCTGCCAGCCCTGTCCGAGTTCCTCGGTGACAAGCCCGACCCAGTAGCGCACGCCATCGGGGATGATCGCGTCGTTGAAGTCGTAGCGCGGCGTATGCAGGCCGTCGAAGGAACCGTCCGGCCGCACCCCGTTGCCGATGCGCATGAAGGCGCCCGGCACCGCCTGCATCATCTCGGCGAAATCCTCGCCGCCGGTGCCGGGCCTGATCGCGCCATTGACTTGCTCCGCGCCGACCGCGCGCGCAGCGGCAGCCACCGCGACGGCGACCTGGTCGGGCTGGTTGAGCAAGGCGCTCGGCCCGCGATGATAGGACGCCCTGGCGGTGCAGCCCCAGGCCTGCGCGGTCGCCGCAGCGAGTTCGGCGATGCGGCGTTCGAACATCTCGCGCACCTCGGGCGCATAACTGCGGGCCGTGCCGCCGATCGACAATTCCGACGGCACGACGTTGGCGGCCTCGGTCGAGCCGGAATGGATATAGCCGACGCTGATCACGGCGGTGTCGAGCGGGGCGACATTGCGCCCGACGATGCCCTGCAGCCCGAGCACGAAATGCGCCTGCGCATAGGTGATATCGGTGGAGAGATGCGGCTGCGAACCGCCATGCCCGCCGACGCCCTTGAAGACCACGCTCCAGCTATCGGCCGCCGCCAGCATCGGACCGACGCAGGTGCCGAACTGGCCCTCAGGCATGCCCGGAGAATTGTGCAGCCCGTAGATCGCATCGCAGGGAAAGCGCTCGAACAGCCCGTCCGCCAGCATGGCGAGCGCGCCGCCGCGCCCCTCCTCTGCCGGCTGAAAGATCAGCGTCACGGTGCCGCCGAAATCGCGATTCTGGGCGAGATAGCCAGCCGCGCCGAGCAGCATGGCAGTATGGCCGTCATGGCCGCAGGCATGCATCCGGCCCGGAATGGTCGAGGCGTGGGCCAGGCCGGTCTGCTCCTCAAGCGCCAGGCAGTCCATGTCGGCGCGCAACCCGATGGCGCGCTGGGCCGCGCCCTTGCCTGTCCCCTTGCCCCGGATGATGCCGACCACGCCGGTGCCGCCGACGCCTTCCGTGACCTCGACGCCCCACTCCTTCAGCTTCGCGGCGACGAGCGCCGCCGTGCGGTGCTCCTCCAATCCGAGTTCGGGATGGGCATGGATGTCGCGCCGGATCGCGGTGAGCTCCGCATGGTTCGCGGCAAGCCATTGGTCGAGTGAGGTCATCGTCATCCTCTATGCGTTTTGCTCTATGCGTTCTCGGCAGCTGGAATCAGGCGCTATCGCGTCTTGAAGTCCGGCAGATCGGGCAGCCGGTCTTCGATGGTACGGCCATCGACAATAATCCTGACACGGCGCGAACCGTCCAGACCCATCACGACATGCTGGCCCGGCTTCGCGCGGCGGATCGTATCGACGATGTCGTCGATACGGGCCATGATCGCGGCGCGCCGGTTGAGGGGCAGCGCCACCACCGCGACGGATCTGCCCTTGAGGCTCTGCTGATCGGCGATGTTCTTGTCGTTGGTCAGCAGCAATGCGTAGCCATCGGCCTCGATGGCTACGCATTGCTGGTCTCCCGCCAGTCCCGCCTGAAGCGATGGGCGTCGAGGCCCGCCTGCCGCAACGCCGCGACCAGTTGACTTGGGACGCCTTCGTCCACGACGAGCTTCACGCCGCCTGCTGCCCCGCCAGGGTCGAAGAGGTCAGTTCGAGGACGCGCACGACATCGTTCCGGTCAAGCGTCTCGTATTCCTGCAGAATCTCGCCGAGCGACATGCCATCGGCGAGATTCTCGAACAGAACCTCGACTGGAACGCGTGTGCCCCGGAACACGCGACGCCCGCCCATCACGTCCGGCCGGGACGTGACCAGATCGTCCAGTGTCAGGCTCTGGTCGGAGTCAGGCGACATGGCCGGCATCCAAAAGTCGCAGCCCTAAGGCGATGCGCCAGCATAGGAGATCACGGCACGACGCTCAACCACGACGCAGCGAAGGGCGGCCACGCCCGCCTCACGGCTCCAGCTCGGAATCCCAGTAGAGATAGTCGAGCCAGCTCTCGTGCAGATAGTTCGGCGGGAACAGTTTCCCGTTGCGGTGCAGGTCGTTGACCGTGGGCGCGTAGGCCTTCTGCATCGGGAACATGTCGACCACGGCCGGCATCTTGTCGCCCTTGCGCAGATTGCAGGGCGAGCAGGCGGCGACGACGTTCTCCCAGGTGGTCAGGCCGCCCTTGGAGCGCGGGATGACATGGTCGAAGGTCAGGTCCTCGCGCGAGCTGCAGTACTGGCAGGAGAAACGGTCGCGCAGGAAGACGTTGAACCGGGTGAAGGCCGGCGTCCGCGAGGGCTTGATATAGGTCTTCAGCGAGACCACCGAGGGCAGCCGCATGTCGAAGCTCGGGCTGCGCACCACCGTGTCGTATTCGGAGACGATGTTGACGCGGTCCATGAAGACCGCCTTGATTGCGTCCTGCCAGCTCCAGAGCGACAGGGGATAATAGCTCAGCGGCCGGAAATCGGCATTGAGCACAAGCGCCGGACACCCATCCGGCGACGCCATCTGATGCATCACATGCGCCGTCAAACCCGCCGCACCTCCGCTGATCGGAACGGGACTCAACCCGCCACGGAATCAATGTAAGCGCGAGACGACAGGAATGTGAAGGGGATGCGGCGTTTGAGCCCTTCCCTTCTCCCACCCATCTCGGGCTTGCCCGAGATGGGCAACCCGGAGTGCCAGTGTCGGCAACAGCCGACATTGGTGCGGGAGAAGGTGGCTCGGCGAAGCCGGGACGGATGAGGGGTCGCGCCGACCCTTCAATCATTTCTTCAGAAGCAAGTGATCGGATAGCGCAGCTCGACCCCTCACTCCAACCCTCTCCCGCAAGGGGAGAGGGGGTCGGGCGGCGCCGCCTTACCGCGTCGGAACCGGCTTCTCGCCGCGATAGTCGTAGAAGCCGCGCTTTGTCTTGCGGCCGAGCCAGCCGGCCTCGACATATTTCACCAGCAGCGGGCAGGGCCGATATTTTGAATCGGCCAGCCCGTCATGCAGCACCTGCATCACCGAGAGGCAGGTGTCGAGCCCGATGAAATCGGCGAGCTGGAGCGGCCCCATCGGATGGTTGGCGCCGAGCTTCATCGCGGTGTCGATCGCCTCGACCGAGCCGACGCCCTCATAGAGCGTGTAAACCGCCTCGTTGATCATCGGCAGCAGGATGCGGTTGACGATGAAGGCCGGAAAATCTTCCGAGACCGAGACCGTCTTGTGCAGCTTGCCGACGAACTCCTTGGCGAGCTCGAAAGTCTGGTCGTCGGTGGCGATGCCGCGGATCAGCTCGACGAGCTGCATCAGCGGCACGGGGTTCATGAAATGTATGCCGATGAAGCGCTCGGGCCGGTCGGTCGCCGCCGCCAGCCGCGTGATCGAGATCGAGGAGGTGTTGGAGGCTAGCATCGTCTCGGGCTTGATGTGCTGGCAGACGGCGGTGAAGATCTTGCGCTTGGTCTCCTCGCTCTCGGTCGCGGCCTCGATGATCAGGTCGCAATCGCCGAGGCCGGACAGATGCGGCGCGGCTACGATCTTGGCCATGGCTTCGCGGCGGATCTCGTCGCCGATCGCGCCCTTGGCGACCTGGCGGGCCATGTTGCCGTCGATCGTGGCGAGTGCGGTGTTGATTCGCTCCTCGACGAGGTCGTGCAGCCGGATATCGAAGCCCGCCACCGCCGCGACATGGGCGATGCCGTTGCCCATCTGGCCTGCGCCGATGATGCCGATCGTCCTGATCGCCTGGTCCGACATGGTCTGATCCGTCTCTGGTGGCATCGCTTCACGGGTTGAAACGATGCGGGCCGCCTTGCGCGGCAGCCCGGTTGTTATGTCTCGGCGCGGGCGTCTTACTTGCCGATCTTGGCCAGTTCGGCGGCGAAGTCCGGCATGATCGTGAACAGGTCGCCGACGAGGCCGTAATCGGCGATCTGGAAGATCGGAGCTTCCTCGTCCTTGTTGATCGCGACGATGACCTTCGAGTCCTTCATGCCGGCGAGATGCTGGATCGCGCCTGAAATGCCGACCGCGACATAGAGGTCCGGCGCCACGACCTTGCCGGTCTGGCCGACCTGCCAGTCATTGGGGGCATAGCCGGCATCGACCGCGGCGCGCGAGGCTCCCATGGCGGCCCCGAGCTTGTCGGCGACAGGCTCGATCACCTTGGCGAAATTCTCCGCCGAGGCGAGCGCGCGCCCACCCGAGACGATGATCTTGGCCGAGGCCAGCTCCGGCCGGTCCGACTTGGCGACCTCCTCGCCCTTGAAGGTCGAGAGGCCGGGGTCCTCGCCGGCCGCGACCGTCTCGACCGAAGCCGAGCCGCCTTCCCCCGTCGCCTGGAAGGAGGCGGTGCGGATCGTCATCAGCTTTTTCGCCTCCGACGACTGCACGGTCTGGATGGCGTTGCCGGCATAGACCGGCCGCTCGAAGGTGTCGGGCGAAACCACCTTCATCACGTCCGAGATCTGCATCACGTCGAGCAGGGCCGCCACGCGCGGCAGCACGTTCTTGCCGGTCGTGGTCGAGGGCGCGACGATGGCGTCGTAACCCTCGGCGAGCTTTGCGACCAGCGCCGCCAGCGGCTCGGCGAGGTTGTGTCCGTAGATGGCGGCATCGGCCAGCAGCACCTTCTCGACGCCGTCGAGCTTTGCCGCATGGTCGGCAGCGCCCTTGGCGTTCTCGCCGGCGACGAGGATGTGGACGGGCCCGCCCAGTTCCTTTGCGGCGGTCAGGGCCTTGTTGGTCGCGTCCTTGACGGTCGCGTTGTCGTGTTCGGCGATCAGCAGCGTGGCCATGTCAGATCACCCCTGCGGTCTTGAGCTTGGAAACGAGTTCGGCGGGCGAGCCGACCTTGATGCCGGCGGAGCGGCCGGCAGGCTCGACGGTCTTGAGCACCTTGAGGCGCGGCGCGATGTCGACGCCCAGCGTCTCGGCCGAGGTCTCGTCGAGCGGCTTCTTCTTGGCCTTCATGATGTTGGGCAGCGAGGCGTAGCGCGGCTCGTTGAGGCGCAGGTCGGTGGTCACGATCGCCGGCAGCTTCAGCGTCACCGTCTGCAGGCCGCCATCGACCTCGCGGGTGACATCGACGCTGCTCGCCTCCAGCGACACCTTCGACGCAAACGTGCCCTGCGGCCAGCCCAGCAGCGCGGCCAGCATCTGGCCGGTCTGGTTGCAGTCGTCGTCGATCGCCTGCTTGCCGAGGATGACGAGGTCGGGGCTCTCCTGCTCGACCAGCTTCTTCAGGAGCTTGGCGACGGCGAGCGGCTCGACCACGCCGTCGACCTTCACCAGAATGCCGCGATCGGCGCCCATGGCGAGCCCGGTGCGGATCGTTTCGGCGGCCTGTTGCGGGCCGATCGAGACCACGACGACCTCGGTCGCCTTGCCGGCCTCGCGCAGGCGCAACGCCTCCTCGACCGCGATCTCGTCGAAGGGATTCATCGACATCTTGACGTTGGCGAGTTCGACGCCGGAGCCGTCCGCCTTGACGCGGATCTTCACATTGTAGTCGACCACCCGCTTGACGGGCACCAGGATCTTCATCGTCAAATCACCGTTTACAAAGAGGTGCGCTGCAGGCCGCGACGCGTTCGCGGCAAATCTGCGGCATCGCGGCTCTCGGCTGGAATGCGGAGGGACCGTAACGACGCCCGTTTGCGCTTGTCAACGCCGCCAAAGTCACAGGCCGGAGGCGTGGTCGCACGGTCGCTGCATGCTCATCCGCGCGCGACGCGCCCAAACAGCGTGACGCCGCGATGGATCAGGATCGGCGTCAGCGCAGCGCCCGCAGCAAGCCCGCCGAGATGCGCCCACCAGCCGACATTGCCCTTGGGATCGATGAAGGCCGACGCAATCTGGAACAGGATCCAGGCGGTCAGCGCATACATCGCCGGAATCCGCAGCGGAATCCATTTGAAGGCCAGCCCCCAGATGCGGACCTGGGGATAGAGCATCAGATAGGACGCGATCACGCCCGAAATCGCGCCGGATGCCCCGATCAGCGGCTGCTCCGAGCCCGGATGCATCAGCGCATGCGCCACCGAACCGGCAAGCCCGCAGATGAAGAAGAAGGCGAGGAAGCGCCAATGCCCCATCGCATCCTCGACATTGTCGCCGAAGACCCAGAGGAACAGCATGTTGCCGACGAGATGCGCGAAGCTCGCATGCAGAAGCACATTGGTGAACAGCGTCGCCCAGGCCGGGGCCTGCACCAGTTCCGGCGGCAAGGCCGCCTGACCGAACAGCACCGAAGGGATCATCCCGAAGCCGGCCGCGATCGCGATCTGGCCGGCGTCGCTGCGCAGCGGCACGGTAACGAGAAACAGCACGATGCAGGCGCAGATCAGCCCGTAGGTGACATAGGGCGCGCGCATGAAGCGCAGCGGAACCCCGTCATGCAGCGGCACGAACATGACTGGTTCCTAGCGGTTCTGGCCGGGCGCCCAGAGCACGTCGCCCTGCGCTCTGGCGTTGAGGAAACGTGAGGCGACGAAGAGGAAGTCCGAGAGCCGGTTGACATATTTCAGCGCCGGCGGACTGACGATCTCGCCGTCCGTCTGCGCCAGTTCGACCATGAGCCGCTCGGCCCGGCGGCAGACCGTGCGCGCCAGATGCAGATGCGTCGCGGCCGGCGTGCCGCCCGGCAGGACGAAGGAGCGCAAGGGAGCGAGCGAAGCGTTGAGCTGGTCGATCTCGGCCTCGACGCGATCGACCTGCGCCTGGATGATCCGCAGTGGCTCGTAAGCCATCGGCTCTGGCGTTTCCGGCGTCGAGAGATCGGCGCCGAGATCGAACAGGTCGTTGCTGATGCGAAACAGCATGGCGTCGAGCGACGCATCCTCGGCCGCGACATGCAGCCGCGCGATGCCGATGCAGGCATTGGTCTCGTCGACCGTGCCATAGGCCGCGACGCGCAGGTCGAACTTTTGCCGGCGCGGACCGGTGGCCAGGCCCGTCGTGCCGTCGTCGCCGGTGCGGGTGTAGATCTTGTTGAGCTTGACCATGCCCCGCTTATAGCGCGCCGTTTCCGCGACGGAAGGGGCGAAGCTCGAAACGAAAGGCCTTGCTCAGAAAGCCTTGCTCAAAAGGTGTAGCCCAGCCTCGCGCCGATATTCGCCGGGCCGCGCGGATTGCCGCGGTCTGAACAGCCGGTCGCGGAAAAATGCTCCAGCGTGGCGACCAGACTCCAGCGGTCGCTGAGGCGCACGCCCAGCGCCGCGGCCTCGCGCGAGCCGCCATTGCAACCGACATTCAGGCGGTTCTCGGGGATGACCGAACCGGTCTTGCCGTCATTGATGGCCGCGCCGAGGCTCGCCTCGACGAAGACCGTCTTCGACAGATCGACGGTCCAGGTCGCCCCGGCATAGGCATAGCGCGTGCCGTTGAAATTGGCGCTGGAGCCGATGTGGAAGCGCGGCACGAAGGCGGTCGCGATGCGGTCGGTCAAGGTGAGCGCGCGCGGCGTCACGATCTCGCCGCTGAAGTTCAGAAGTCCGCTCTCGCGTCCGCCGGGATTTGCGGCGGCGAGGCCGAGCCTCGCCTCCCAGGACGGGAACGGCGTCTCGCTCGCCGGCGCATAGCTCGAGGCGCTCGCCGGCACACCCTGCGACTGCGCCAGCACGGGCGAGGCCATCAGGCATCCGGACAGGAGCAGAAACGCGACGCGAACCATGGGCGACTTGGTCTTCTTCTTGTCGGCGGAACGGACGTTAGCAATCGCCACAGACTCGTGACGAGATTATGGCGCGATTGCGGCGCAGCTATCCAGATCGGGCTGCGGCGCCGGCCTCATACACGTCATTTCAAAGACTTACGGTAGGTCACCCGGCCGCTTGCGGAACCGTTGCCGGATCAACCGCTGCGCCACCACAACACGCCGAGGATCACCAGAATGGCGACGAACTGCAGGATGACGCGCAGTCGCATCAGGTTCTGCGACGTGCTCGCGCTGCCGCCGCGCAGCATGTTGAGCAGACCGAGCAGCAGCACGACGGCGACAGCGCCAACCGCGACGGGAACGAGGGAACCGGAAAAACTCATGCTCTTCACATAGGGCGCGGCGAAGCGCTTGGCCAGCGCCGCGCCGCCGTTAACGATAGCGCCGCTGCACCACCAGATGGGCCGCGACGGTGAGGATGATCGTCGCCGTCATCAGGATGAACGAGATCGCGCCGCCGAAGGGCCAGTTGTTCTGCTGGGCGAACTGGCCATAGACCAGCGGCCCCATCATCTGGAATTTCGGCCCGCCGAGCAGCACCGGCGTGGCATAGGCGTTCATCGCGAGGATGAAGGTCAGGATGGTGCCGGCCAGGATGCCGGGCAATGCCAGCGGCCAGAGCACGCGGCTAAACATCGCCGACGGATTGGCCCCGAGACTGAAGGCGGCCTCCTCGACATGGCGCGGAATGCCCTCGATCACGCTCTGCAGCGTCAGCACCATGAAGGGCAGGTTGACCGCGATGATGCCGATCAGCACGGCGTTCTCGGTGAACATGATCTCGATCGGCCGGTCGATCAGGCCGAGGCCCGTCAGCGAAGTGTTGAACGCGCCGCGATTGCCGAAGGCGGTCATCCAGCCCGCCGCCCTGACCGCGTTGCCGACGAAGAGCGGCAGAACGACCGCCATGATCAGCAGGTTCTTGAAGCGGCTCTGCATCCGCGCCAGCACATAGGCGAGCGGGAAACCGAGGATCAGGCAGACCAGCGTGCAGATCACCGCGACGCGGACGGTGCGGACCAGAACGTTGATGTAGTAGCCGTCGGTGAAGAACTTGACGTAGTTCTCGATCGTCAGCCCGTCGACCATGAACTGGCCGGGGATGAACTGGTTCAGCGAATAGCGGAACAGGATCGCGATCGGCCCGATCAGGCCGATCGCGACGAAGATCGTCGCCGGCACGACGAGCGCACTGGCAAGTCCGGTGCGCGCGCCGGCGACCGCTTCGGGGGCGGCGGTGCTCATGACAACAACCTTGTCATTCCGGGGCTCCGCGCAGCGGAGAACCCGGAACCCACGACCGGGCGAGCGATCGCGGACGGCGCAGGTCTCACCCGGTCGTGGGTTCCGGGTTCGGCGCTTCGCGCCGCCCCGGAATGACAATGGTAGCTCACGCCTTGAAGACCTTGTCCCACCACTCCTTCATCGCGGAATCGTTCTTGGCGAGGAAGGCGTAGTCGAGGTCCTTCAGGCGCTTTTGCTCGTCCTCGGTGAAGCCAATGCGCTTCTGCAGGTCCGGCGCGATCGAAAGCCCGGTCACCGAGCCGTTATAGCCCATATCGACGGCGAAGGCCTCCTGCGCGCTCTTCTCCAGCATGGCGTTCATATAGAGATAGGCGCTCTCCTTGTTGGGCGCGTTCTTGGGGATGGAGAAGCCCGAGACATAGAGCGGCACGCCCTCGCTGGGCGCCGCGGCCTCGACCGGGATGCCGGCGTTCTGCCACTGGACGGCGCGCGCCTTCCACATGATGCCGATGCCGATCTCCTCGGTTTTCAGCGCCTGCGCGAAGGCCTCGTTGGTCGGATAGATGCGAGCGCCGGCCTTCTTCGCCTCGAGCAGCACCGTTTTGGCCGCGTCGAGGTCGATCATGCTCTTGCCGGCCGTTCCCGCCAGCGAAGCGGCAGTCATGACATAGAGATACTGGATGTCGATGATGCCCATCTTCGCCCCGTGCTTCGGGTCGAAGGCGTCCTTGAAGCCCGTCGGCGCGGCCGCGATCAGCTTCGGGTTGTAGACGACGACCTTGCCGGAATAGATCTGCCCGATGCCGAAGGGATATTTCATCGACGGGATCAGATTCTTGGCGTTGGGCAGTTTGGCGTAGTCGATCTGCTCGACCGCGCCGGCCTCGTTCATCTCGAACATATTGGCGGCCGACAGGGCCTGGATGTCGGTGGTGCCGCGCGGCAGGCGGCGCTCGGCCACCATCTTGGCGCGTCGCGGCGAATCCGCCGCCTGGTCCTGCACGACCTCGATGCCCTTGCCCTTGAGGATCGGGTCCTCGATGTTCTTGGTCAGCAGGCGGGCATAGTCGCCGCCCCAGGTGCCGACCACGACCTTGCCGCCGGATTGCGCCTGCGCCGCGCCCGACAAGGCCGGAGCCAGAGCCGCCGCGCTTGCACCGAGCGCCAGACCCTTGAGCGCATCGCGCCTGTTGATGATCGTCATGATTGTTCTCCCCTGTTGAACGCCAAAACGCCTATGCGAGAAACGCCTATGATTGCAGCGGGTAGATCAGCCCCGCATCGCCAGCCCAGCCGATCGCGATGGTCTCGCCCGGTCTGGGCTCGACGAAGCCCTGCCGGTTCGGGATCTGCAGCAGCATCCTGTCATGCTCCGACAGGCTGACATGGATGTCGAGCAGCGCGCCGAGATAGGCCGCGTGCTCGACCTTCGCCTCGTAGCGGTTGGCGAGGCCTTCCGCGTCGGACCCGATCGCGATCCGCTCGGGGCGAAGCGCCAGCGTCGCCGGGCCTGTCCCGGTCGCGGCCGCGCAGGCGATGTCGAGCCCGCCCTTGCTGCGGAAGCGGCCATCGCCCTCGATCCGCCCATCGACGAAGGCGCTGCGACCGATGAAGCCGGCGACGAAACGGTCGGCCGGCTTCTCGTAGAGCTCGCGTTGCGTGCCGATCTGCCGGACCTGGCCTTTTTCCATCACCACGAGGCGGTCGGCCATGGTCAGGGCCTCTTCCTGATCATGCGTCACCATGATCGTGGTCAGGCCGAGCTTGCGCTGCAATTCGCGGATTTCGACGCGCACCTCCTGCCTGAGCTTGGCGTCGAGATTGGAGAGCGGCTCGTCGAGCAGGAGCACGTCGGGCTCCATCGCCAGCGCCCGGGCCAGAGCGACGCGCTGCTGCTGGCCGCCCGAGAGCTGGCGCGGATAGCGCGCGTCGAAGCCGGTGAGCTGGACGAGGCGCAGCGCCTCGGCCACGCGCGGGCCGCGATCGGCCTTGGGCGTCTTGCGCATCTCCAGCCCGAAGGCGACGTTCTCCGCCACCGTCATATGCGGGAACAGCGCATAGCTCTGGAAGACCAGCCCGCAATTGCGCTTCCACGGCGGCAGGCCCGTGACGTCGCGCGGGCCGATCGCGATTTTGCCCGCGCTCGGCGGCACGAAGCCCGCGACCATGCGCAGCGTCGTGGTCTTGCCGCAGCCCGACGGGCCGAGCAGCACGAGGAACTCGCCCTCCGCGACGTCGATGGTGACGTCGTCGACGACGGTGAGGTCGCCATAGGTCTTGCGCAGATGCTCGATCGCCAGACGCGCCATTGCTCTTCAGACCACCCGGCTCAGTTTGACGTATCGGTCGGTGACGATCATCGCCGCCGCGATCAGGCCGATCTGGATGACGGAGGCCGCCGCCACCGTCGGATCGATCTTCCATTCGAGATATTGCAGGATCGCGATCGGCAGCGTGGTCCGGCCCGGGCCGACGAGGAACAGGCTCATCTCAAGATTGCCGAAGGAGGTGACGAAACCGAACAGCCCGCCGGCGACGAGGCCGGGCCTGATGCTCGGCAGCGTGACGCGCCAGAAGGTGGTGAAGGGGCCGGCGCCGAGATTCTGCGCCGCCTCCTCGATCGTCCGGTCGAAGCCGACGAGGCTCGCCGTGACGAGTCGCACCACCCAGGGCACGACGACCAGCGTATGGGCCGCGACGAGCCCGCCGAGCGAACCCAGGACGGGCAGCCCGGTCGCGATCTCGGTCTCGATCTGGAAGACGTAGAGCGCCGTGCCCAGCACGATGCCGGGCATCACAAGCGGCAGCAGCAAGAGCGTATTGACGGCCGGGCCGAGCACGATGCGGTGCCGCACCAGCGCCAGCGCGGCCGGCACGCCGAGCAGGAGCCCGATCAGGGTGGCGGCGACGCCGACCTGCAGGCTGAGCACGAAGCCGTTGACGAAGGCCTTGTTGTTGGCGGCCGCGCCGAACCATTTCAGAGAATAGCCTTCCGGCGGGAAGGACGGGATTTCCTGACGAAAGAAGGCGAGCCAGATCACGAAGATCAGCGGCAGCAGGATGTAGAGCAGGCCGATGCCCGCCGCGCCGTTGAGCACGATGCGGCCGAGCGAGGGGCGCGTGGCGGCGCTCATGCGGGCGCTCCGCCCGTCAAGATCAACACAGCGTCATCCCGGACGCAACGCAGCGAAGCTCCGGGATCCATCGTAAAGCGACTCAGTGCCTTATGATGGATCCCGGAACTGCGCGGCTGCGCCGCTTGTCCGGGATGACGTGGTGCTCTCATCTCGCAATCACCAAACTCACTGCAGCGTCGTCTTGTAGACCGCGCCGCCCTTCATGATCAGGCTCAGATGCCGGCCCTGGTCCTGGAACAGGCCCAGATCCTTGAGGGGGTCGCCATCGACCAGGATCATATCCGCGAACGCTCCAGCACGCAGCGTGCCAAGCTTTCCCTCCATGCGCAGAAGCTGCGCTCCGACCGTCGTCGCCGAGCGGATGATCTCGATCGGCGAGAGCACCTCGCGGCGCAGCAGGAACTCGCGCGACTGCTCGACCTGAAGCTGGCCGAGCAGGTCCGAGCCATAGGCGACCGGCACGCCGGCGCGCTTGCAGATCTCCAGCGAGCGCAGGCCACCGTCGATGACGAGATCGTTCTTGGCCAGCATGTCGCCGGTCATGCCGAACTCGGCGGCGCGCTCCTTCATCGCGTAATAGGCGACGAGATTGGCGGTCAGGAACATGTTGTTCTCCGCCATCAGCTTCGCCGACGCTTCGTCGATCAGGTTGCCGTGCTCGATTGCGCGCACGCCGCATTGCGCGGCGCGCGTGATGGCTTCGGGCGTATAGGCATGGGCGCAGACATAGCGCCCGAAGGCTTTCGCCTCCTCCACCGCCGCCTGCACCTCGTCGACGCTGAACTGCATCGAATCGAGCGGGTCGTAAGGCGAGGCTACGCCGCCCGACATCATGATCTTGATGTGGTCGGCGCCGAGCCGCATCTGCTCGCGCACCGACTTCTTCACAGCGGAGACGCCGTCGGACACGTTCATGGTGTAGGCCATGGCGTTGCAGCAATGGCAGCGCGCGCCGAAATCGGTGCGGCGGCGCGGGTCGCTATGGCCTCCCGTCGGGCCGATCGCCTGCCCCGCGATGAACAGGCGCGGACCCGCGACATCGCCCTTCTCGACCGCCTCCTTGATGCCCCAGTCGGCTCCGCCGGTGTCGCGCACCGAGGTAAAGCCGCGGTCGATCATGCCCTTCATCAGGCGCACGGCGCGCGCCGTCATCAGGGTCAGCGGCATGCTCTCCAGAGCGCGGATGTAGACTTCCGACAGGAAGACATGGACATGGCTGTCGATCAGGCCGGGCATCAGCGTGCGCCCGCCGCAGTCGATCACATCGGCTTTGGCCGCCTTGAGCGGCGTCTCCGAGAGATCGCGGATCGTCTCGTCCTCGACCAGGAGCTCGTAGCCCTGGCGCAATTCGCCGAAATCGGGCTCGAGCAGAGCGAAATTCTTCAGGTGGAGCATGGTCATCGTGAGCGTCCCGCGCCTGTCCGCTTGTGCCACGGACCGTCTCGTTCACGTGATATATTGCGAACTTCGTGCCAGCTTGTCCATGCGCGTCGAGGTTGCGTCGCTCAGCTCACCGCAGCCGCATTCTGAGCCAGCGCCCGGCCGCGGATCGGCATGGAGAGATCGTCGGCGAGCGCCCGGTTGATCGCGGGCAGGCCGTCGAGCAGGCTCGGCAGGAAGGCCTGCGAGGGCGGCAGGCGCTTGGGCAGGCGGTGCAGGGCTGCCGCCATCACCATCGGGTCGCGCGTTCCCTCGCCGTTCTGGACGGGGTCGTGCAATACGTCGATCAGCCTGAGCTCATCGGCCCGTTCGGCCCGGATCGCCTGTTCGAGGCGCGGCCTGACGCGCGGCACGATCAGCGCCGGCTTGTCGAAGGAGAGGATCTCGCAAAAGGTGTTGTAGCCGCCCATGGCGACGACGCAGTGGGCGCGGTTCATCAGCAGTTCGAGCCGGGGCTCGAAGCCGAGGCTCTCCAGCTTCGGCAGGCGCGAGATGCGCTCGGCGAAATCCTTGCGCCGCTCGCGCGACATGAACGGCCCGAACACGATCAGCGCCGGCAGCTCGATCGTCGGATCGGCCTCATAGGCCGAGATCACCCAGTCGATCACGCCCGCGCCGTCGCCGCCGCCGCCAGGCGTCACCAGGATGAACGGCCCCTTGGTGATGCGCGGATGCCGGCTCGGCGGCATCGGGCTCGGCACGGCGCGCTTGAGATAGCCGGTGTAGCGAACCTTGTCGGCAAAAGATTGCTGGTTCGGCAGGCCCGTCAGCGGCTGATAGACGCTCTCCAGCCCGTAGACGAGGATGTCGTCATAGACCGACAGCGCATCGAGCGCGCCGCTCTGGCGCCATTCCTCGTGCAGCTTGGCCGGCTCGTCGAGCACGTCGCGCAGGCCGAGCACGATGCGCGCCCCGCGCCGGCGCAGGATCTCCAGCGCCGGCAGCAATTCGCCGCGCAGGCCGACGGGTTCCTTGTCGACGATGACGACGTCGGGGTCGAAGGACAGCACGACCTGCTTGATGATGTCGGTGCGCAGCCGGATCGTGTCGTTCAGGTCGAGATTGAGGTGATGCGGGCCGTAGCGGCCGTCGCTCTGCTTCTCGACGCCGGGAATGCGGACATAGTCGACGCCGTCGCCGAACTGGAAGCTCGAGATCACCGAGGAGCCCGAGACGATGATCACTGATATATGAGGAAAGGTCGCGACCAGCGAGTTGGCGATGGCGCGGCAGCGCCGGATATGGCCGAGCCCGAAGGTGTCGTGGCTGTAGATCAGCACGCGCGGCGCATGCGGGCTGCGGGCCGAGCGCTCCGCGCCGACGAGGTCGATGACGTTATGCGGCATGGGCGCGTCGTCCTCAGCAGGATAAGGCCAGACGACCTCATGGGAGGGCGAACGCACCTGGAAACGCCGCAGACCATAGCGCGCCGGGCGCGCTGATCCAAGTCCGGTTCGCCAGATGGCCGACGCTCCCCCAAGCGCCCTGTCTCTACTCTAGGCAGCCTTTTCGCCTGAAAACAACCGGCGCGGATCGATCAGACGAGCCGCCGGATGGTCGGCGACCAGCCCGAGCAGCGCCTCCAGGCAAGCCCAGGCCGTGTCGTCATGATCGCGGTGATGCAGCAGCAGGCCGAAAACGGCGTCACCCCGGTCCGCTCCCTCGCGATGGTGCGCCAGATGACCGGCCAGCTCGATCGCAAGCGCGGCCGCGTCCCGGCCGACCCGCCCGCCATGCCAGTCGATGATGTCGAGATGCGTGTTGGCCAGCGCCGGGCCGCCCTCAGGCCCAAGCGCAAATCCGCGAAAGCAGGACAGTCCGGCAAAGCCTGACCTCGGCAGGGCCGCTGCGAAGTCCGTGCCGATCCGGTTCCAGGGCGGCACGAACACCGGCAGCGCGGCGGAGCCGAACAGCGACTCCAGCCGCGCCTTGCCCTCTGCGATCTCGGCCAGCGCCGTCTCGATGTCGCGACCCGCGCCGAACTCGGCGTTCTTCGCGCCGGCCGGACTGTGGCTGCGGTGCCAGGCGCCGTGCTGGCAGGGCAGCAACGCGGGCGCTGAACGCTGGAACGCCGCCAGTTCCGGCTCCGCCAGCATGGGAATGACGGCCAGCAGCACCGGTGCGTCGAAGCGCGCCGCAAGCCGCCCCAACCGCTCCAGCGCGAGACTTGGCGCGACCGCGTCGTCGTCGCGCAGCCAGAATTGCGCGCTCAGCCCCTGCGCCTGCCAGAGATCGAGTTCGGCCACGAGCGGCTGCCAGTGCGGCGTCATCGTCACGGCGCGCCTCCGGTCGCAAGCGCCAGCCCCTGCGCCACGATCTCGCGCGCCCGGTCCATGCCGCGCTCCTTCGCGACGAAGCGGGCGGCCGCCGCGCTCATCGCTCGCCGCCGCCCGGAATCGTCGAGCAACCCGGCGAGCGTCCGTGCGAAGGCCGCGACGTCGCCATCCGGGACGAGCAGGCCGGTGACGTCGCGTTCCAGCGTGGCGGGCACGCCGCCGCTGTCAAAGGCGACGACCGGCAGGCCGGCCGCCTGCGCCTCCAGAAAGACCAGCCCGTAGGCCTCGCGCAGGCCGGGCCAGACGAAGAGATCGGCGCGGGCGAGCGCATCCGCGACCAGCGCGCGATCGACCGCGCCATGAAAAATCACCCGGCCGGGCGAAAATCCGGCATAGGCGGCCTCGATCTGCGCCCGCATCGCGCCGTCGCCGAACAGGCTCAGCCGCCAGGGCCGGTCGCCGAGCAGGGCCATCGCCTGCGCAAGGGCGAGATAGCTCTCATGCTTGTTGCCGGGCCGCATCATCCCGATCGCGACGAGATGGGGCGGATCGTTCTCCGCCAAGCGAGGCGCCGGCCCGCTTGCCGCGTCGATGAAGGGCGGCAGATCGACGAGATGCGTGTCCGGGCCGCACCATGGCGCGATGCCGTCCCGATCTCGGCCGGTGAAGCAGAAATGCACGGCGGCCCTGCCGAAGCTCGCCCGCGCACGGGCGACGTGCTCCGCCCATCCACCCTGGGCCCGGCGCTCGGAATCGCTCGCCTCGGCCACGACATAGGGGATGTTCAGCCGCGCCGCGACGGCAGGCCCGAGCAGGTCCGGGGCCTTGTAGTAGCTGTGATAGGTGAACCAGAGATCTGGCGCGCCGCCCTGCGCGCGCCAGCCCGCGAGCAGGTCTTCGATACGCGTCTCGGCGGCAGCGCCAAGGGCGGCGAACGCCGCAGCGTCCGGCTCGAGCATATAGGTTCGCGCCTTCCGGATCGGTTCGACCGCGTGGCCGAGCGCCTCCATGATCGCGATGAACTGGCGCGCCATGCGCCGGTCGCCCGAAATGCGGCCGTCGTCGAATGCGTTCAGCGGCGTATGAAAGGCGATGCGCAAGAGAATCTGCCGAACAGGACGCGCCTAGACCTTGATGCATTCACGAAGAAACACGGCGTCATCCTGGACAAGCCGCGTAGCGGCGCTGCTCCGGGATCCATCATAGGGCGCTGCCTGTGCTCTATGATGGATCCCGGGACGACCTTCGGTCGCCCGGGATGACGCAGTGTTTCTTCGCGAAATCATGACGGTCTAGCGATAGGGGTCGGCTGCGTCGCGCAGGCCGTCGCCGAGGAAGTTGAAGGCCAGAATGATCAGGATCACCGGGACGACCGGATAGAGCAGCCAGGGATAGAGCGCCACCACATTGATGTTCTGGGCCTCGTTGAGCATCACGCCCCAGCTCGTGATCGGCGGACGCAGGCCGAGCCCCAGAAAACTCAGCGCCGTCTCGCCGAGGATGGTCTTGGGGATGGTGATCGTCGCCGAGGCGATGAGATGGCTCATGAAGCCCGGCACCAGATGCAGCCCGATGATGCGGGCGGGCTTTGCCCCCATCAGCTGGGCCGCGACGACATAGTCCTCCTCGCGCAGCGAGAGCAGTTTCGAGCGCACGGCGCGCGCGAGCCCGGTCCAGTCCATCAGCCCGAGGATCACCGTGATGCCGAAATAGACCAGCAGCGGGCTCCATGAAGGCGGCATGATCGCAGCCAGCGCCAGCCAGAGCGGGATATGCGGCAGCGACTGCACGATCTCGATCACGCGCTGCACGACGAGATCGACCTTGCCGCCGTAATAGCCGGCGATGCCGCCGATGATGACGCCAAGCACAAAGGAGACGAAGACGCCGAGCAGGCCGATGGAGAGCGAGATGCGCCCGCCATAGAGGATGCGCGAAAGCATGTCGCGGCCGAGCCGGTCCGAGCCGAGCAGGAACAGCGTTCCCCCTTCCGGCGCGCAGAACAGATGCAGGTTGCCGGGGATCATCCCCCAGAAATCATAGGAATCGCCCCGGCAGAAGAAGCGCAGGGGCTGAGGCGCGCTGGTGTCGACATCGTATTCGCGCTTCAGGTTCTCCATGTTGAGGCGCTGCTTGTAGGGGTAGACGAACGGCCCGATGAAGCTGCCCTGATGGAACAGGTGCAGCTCCTGCCGGGGCGCGCGGATGAAGTCGGTGTTGCGCGTGGTGTAGTGGTAGGGCGCTAGGAACTCCGCGAAGGCCGCCATGGCGTAGATCACCAGGATCACCACGCCCGAGATCACCGCGAGCCTGTGCTTGCGGAATTTCCACCACATCAACTGCCATTGCGAGGCGAGATAGACCCTCTCCTGTTCGCGCGTCATCGCCTCGGCCGCATGGGGCTCGAAGGGCGCGGTCGAGGCGGTGTGGGGCAGCGGGGCGCCGTCCGCTGGCAACGCGTTGCTCATTTCGTCGCCTCGCCCTGCAGACGGATGCGCGGATCGAGCATCGCCAGCGCGATGTCGGAGAGCAGCACGCCGATCACGGTCATGAACGAGAGAAACATCAGGAACGAGCCGGCGAGATACATGTCCTGGCTTTGCAGGGCCCGGATCAGCAGCGGCCCGGTGGTCTGCAGCGAGAGCACGATGGCGACGATCTCGGCGCCAGACACGATCGAGGGCAGGATGTCGCCGATATCGGAGATGAAGAAGTTCAGCGACATCCGGAACGGGTATTTGCGCAGCGCCTTGCCGGGCGGGAGCCCCTTGGCGCGGGCGGTGACGTAATACTGCTTCTGAAGCTCGTCGAGCAGATTGGCGCGCACGGCGCGGATCATGCCGGCCGTGCCGCCGGCCCCGATGATGATCACCGGGATCCAGAGATGTTCGAGGATCGAGAGGAATTTGGCCCAGCTCATCGGCTGGTTGAGATATTGCGGATCGACCAGCCCGCCGATCGAGGTGCCGAACCAGACATTTGCGAAGTAGAGGAACACCAGCGCCAGCAGGAAATGCGGGATGGCGATGCCGAGCAGGCCGAGGAAGGTCAGGCCGTAATCGCCCCAGCTATACTGATGCGTGGCCGAATAGATGCCGATCGGAAAGGCGACGATCCAGGTGAAGATGATGGTGCAGAAGGCGACCACCATCGTCAGGATCAGCCTGTCCCCGACGATCTCGCGCACCGGTAGCTGGTACTCGAAGGAGTAGCCCATATCGCCGCGCATCAGGCCGGTGACCCACCAGAAATAGCGCTCCACCGGCGGCTTGTCGAAGCCGTACTCCTTCTTGAGGAACTCGATCCGGCTGAGATCGGCCTTCTCGCCCTGCGCCGCCATCTCGGCGGCGAGCGTCTCGAAATAGTCGCCTTCGGGCAGGTTGATGATGGTGAAGATCAGGGCGCTGGTGATGAACAGCGTCGGGATCATCAGCAGGATGCGCTTGAAGATGTAATGCAGCAGCATGGTTCAGATCTTCAGCATGGTTCAGGTCTTCGCCCCGGCCTGGTCGAACCAGAAGGTGTCGGGCATGTAGCGCCCGAAGAACGCGCCGGGTTCGAATGAGTAAAGCCCCTTCACGGGCACATTGCGCAGGGTCCGCGAGACCACGACCGGCTGCAGCGTGGCGTTGACCACGCCGATGGTGAAGAGCTGCTCGGCGTTGATCTTCAGCATCTGCCGCCAGATCTCCTTGCGCTCCTGATGCGTCGCGCTGCGCCGCCAGGCCTGGTGGAGCCGGGTCAGCTCCTTGACCTCAGGGACCGTCGGCTCCTCGCCCTCGCGCCCGCCGGTTTCATGGAATTGGCCCCAGCGCGGCCACTGGAACTGCGCCGTGGTGGTCGGAGCCAGCGCGTCGGGCTCCATTTCGGCTGCGACCAGCGCGTTATCCATGCCCGTAGAGGCCGCCATGACGGTCTGGCCGGCCGTAATCCGGCGGCGGAAGACGTCGCGCTGCGTCGAGCGCGGATAGATCTTGATGCCGACCGCGATCAGATCCTGCTTGATCAGGTCGAGGATGTCGGTCTCCTCGGTGCTCTCGCCAGAGGTCTCGACGGTGAATTCGAGCCGGCGACCGTCGGGCAGCAGGCGGATGCCCTCGAGGTCCCGCTTCGAGAGGCCGATCTCGTCGAGCAGCCTGTTGGCGAGGCCCTGATCCTCCTTCATCCACATCTTCGCGAACTCGGCATCGTAGAGCGGGCTCTCGGGCAGGGCGGTGTTGCCGCTCTCCTTGGCGAGACCGAAGAAGATGACCTGGTTGATGTCCTTGCGGTTGATCGCGGCCGACAGCGCCCGGCGGTAGCGGACATCGCGGTTGAGATCGCGCCAGACCGGGTCGATGGCGTTGAGGTTGGGCATCAGGGCGAACCAAGCCCCCTCGGCCCGCTTCCATAAGCGGACGTCGAAGTTCATCCGCTTCGAGGCGTCCTTGAGGAAGGTGTAGTTGTCGAAACGGATATAGCGCGCCTGCAGGTCGGACTCGCCGGCGGCGGCCTTCGCCGGCACCAGCGAATGCGTGCCGACCGTCAGCTTGACCTCATCGACGTAAGGAAGTTGCCGGCCGTTCTGGTCGATGCGGTGGAAATAGGCGTTGCGCTGGAAGGTGAACTGCTCGGCCGGCAGCGGCGTGGTGTTGCGCCAGGGATCGAGCGTCGGCAGATCGGGGTTCTCGGGCCGGTACATCCGCGAGAGCCGCTCATGCAGCGCGCCCCAGTCGCGCACCCGGACCTGCCGGACGCGGTGCGCCAGCGTCGCCTTGTCGGCATAGGTCTCGTGGAACTGCTTCAGATAGCCCGACGGCATGCAGATATAGGTCGGCTGCGCGCCCGCCAGCGCCGGCAGGAAGACCGGATTGGGCTCGCTCCAGCGATAGCGGATCTCGGTTGGCGACAGGATTTCGACGACCGGCGGTTTGCCCCCGGCCAGCAGCGCCTGCGGCGGCCCGCCCGGCGAGAGCCGCTTGTTGTTGGCGACATCCTCCCACCAGTAGCGGAAATCCTCCGTCGTAAAGGGCGAGCCGTCCGACCAGCGATGGCCGGGCCGGAGCTTCAGCGTGAAGACGCGGCCGTCCTCCTCGTCATAGCCCTCAAGGATGTCGGGCGCGAGGTCGAGATTGTCGTCATAGCCGACGAGGCGGCTGTAGCCGTAGAGCGTCATCATCCGGATGTCGCGCTGGTCGCCCATCAGCATCCGCATCGTGCCGCCATGGCGGCCGGCCGTACGGCCCTCGCCCGCCACCGTCACGAGCCGGGGCGATGACGGCACGCGCTGCGCAACGGCCGGCAGCTTCCCAGACGCGACCTGATCGGCGAAGAACGGGCTGTCGATCAGGTCAGGCGTCTGCGCCATGACGGCGCGCGGCAGACCGGCCGCGACCAGAGCGGCCGAACCGAGAACCAGCGCCCCGCGCCGCGTCGGAGCCATCGGGCCGAAAGAGGATCGCCGCGCCATCAGGCCATCTCCCGCCGGTCGATGCCCGGATGGGCCAGCACGAAATGCCCGTCGCCGAGGGCAACCTGCGCCAGCGCCGCGCCATCGCGCTCCTGCCGGAAGGCCTTGCCCCAATGGCTCTGGTCGGATGCGCCGCCCGGCGCCACCAGCTTGAAATCGAGACGGCGGTCGAGATCGGCGAAGGGCACCGATTTGAGCAAGGCCTTTGTGTAGGGATGGGCCGGCTGCGTAAACAAAGCGTGCCTGGGCGCGATCTCGACGATGCGGCCATTGGCCATCACCGCGATCCTGTCGGCCATGTAGTTCACCACCGCGAGATTATGCGAGATGAACAGGAAGGTCAGCCCGCGCTCGGCCTGCAGATCCTTGAGCAGGTTGAGAATCTGCGCCTGCACCGAGACGTCGAGCGCCGAGACCGGCTCGTCGCAGATGATCAGCTCGGGATCGAGCGCCAGCGCGCGCGCGATGCCGATGCGCTGGCGCTGCCCGCCCGAGAAGGAATGCGGGTAGCGGTTGAGGAAGCGCGCATCGAGCCCGACATCCTCCATCAGCGCCCGCACGCGCTCGACCTGGGCCCCGCCTTCGCCCCGGCCATGGATCACCAGCGGCTCGCGCAGGATGCTCATCACCGTCATGCGCGGCGACAGCGAGGAGACCGGGTCCTGGAAGATCATCTGCACTTTCGGCCGGAAGGCGCGCAAGTCTTCGCCCTCGAGCGCCAGCACATCGGTGCGGCTCTTGCCGTCGTCGAAGACGATCTCGCCGGCGTCGGGCGTCACCGCCCGCATCACGATCTTGCTGACCGTGGTCTTGCCGCAGCCGCTCTCGCCGACGAGGCCGAGGCATTCGCCCCGTTTGATCTCGAACGAGACGTCGTCGACCGCGACCACGGTCGCAAGCGTGCCCTTGCCGAAGAACTTTCGCGATCCGGTGGTGTAGGTCTTGCGAAGCCCAGAGACGCTGAGCAGCGGAGCCGCCGTCTCGGCCGGCCTGGGCGGACGCGCCGCGGCCGGCGGACGCGGGCGCGCCTCGCGCAAAGCCACCAGCCGCTCGCCCTCCTCCATGTCGAAATGCGGCGAGGCCTTGAGCAGCGCCTTGAGGTAGGGGTGGCGCGGCCGGCGGAAGATGTCCTCGACCGGGCCGCTCTCCATGATCTCGCCATGGTAGATCACCACGACCTCGTCGGCCATGTTGGCGACGACGCCGAGATCATGGGTGATCAGCAGGATCGCCATGCCCATCTCGGCCTGGAGATCGCCCATCAGGTCGAGCACCTGGGCCTGGATCGTCACGTCGAGCGCGGTGGTCGGCTCGTCGGCGATCAGCAGCGCCGGCTGGCAGATCAGCGCCATCGCCAGCATGGCGCGCTGGCGCAGCCCGCCCGAAAGCTCGAAGGAATACATCCCGAAGGCGCGGGCGGGATCCTTGAAGCCCACGCGCTTGAGCATCGCCTCGATCAGCGCGCGGGCCTCGCCCTTCGAGGTCGGCCGGTGCAGTTGCAGCGCCTCCTCGATCTGGTTGCCGATGGTGTGGACCGGCGAGAGCGAGGACATCGGCTCCTGGAAGATCATGCCGATGCGGCCGCCGCGCAGGGCCCTGATCTCCTTGCCCTCCGGCTTCAGCCTGGCGATGTCGATCGACGAGCCGGGTTTTTCGGGGTCGCGAAACAGAATCTCGCCGCCGGTGACGCCGCCATTGCGCGGCAGAAGCCCCATGATCGCCTGCGAGATCACGGATTTGCCAGAGCCGGATTCGCCGACCAGCGCCACCGTCTTGCCGGCCGGCACGCGCAGCGAAACGCCCTTCACGACATCGCGAGCAAGTCCGTGGACCGTGAAGCCGATCCGTACATCGTTGATCCGCAGAATATCCATTACGTCGCCAGAACCGCCCCTTCCCGATCCCCGTGCCGTATGTCAGGCGCGCACTAGACGTTGAAAGCCGGGCTTTGCCAATGGCATTCGACATGTTGCGACACGTCTGCGGACATTGTCCGCGCCTGATGACACCGACGCAACGCAGCCAGACCTGAAATTGCCGCAGTTTGCGTTTCGGGACAGCAATTTCGGGTCGCGAGGGGGTCGCGAGCGCCGCCACATTGCGCTTGGCCGCAAGCTGGCACACATATGGTTGCAGCAGGCGCGGGCGATCGACGCGCCGCCCGAAGCGCCGGACAGGACCGCCCGTTGGAGAGCAACCTCTTCCGTTATGTCTGGCAGAAGAGCCGCGGCGAACAGATCATCGTCCTGCTGATCATTCTTGCCTCGATCCCGTTCTACTGGGCCTCGTTCAACGTGCCCAAGCGCATCGTCAACGACGCGATCCAGGGCGGCGCCTTCAAGGACGGCAAGACAGCTGCGACCCTGTTCGACATCGGCTTCCATTGGCCGGACTTCCTCGGCGGGTCGGAGGTCAGGCTGTTCGACGGGTTCCAGGTCGACCAGTTCGGCCTGCTGCTGGGCCTGAGCTTTTATTTTCTGCTGCTCGTCCTGATCAACGGCGCCTTCAAATACGTCATCAACCTGCAGAAGGGCATTCTCGGCGAGCGCATGCTGCGGCGCATGCGCTACGACCTGTTCAGCCAGTTGATGCGCTTCCGGCCCGAGCAGATCCGCGCGGTCAAGCCGGCGGAAGTCGCCAGCATGATCAAGGACGAGGTCGAGCCGATCGGCGGCTTCGTCGGCGACGCCTTCATCCAGCCGGTCTTCCTGCTCAGCCAGGCGCTGACCGCGCTCGTCTTCATCATGGTGCAGAGCATCTGGCTCGGCTCGATCGCGCTGATCATCGTGCTGCTGCAGGCGATCATCATCCCGATCCTGCGCAAGGAGCAGCTCCGGCTCGGCCGCGAGCGCCAGATCGCCTCGCGCCAGCTCGCCGGCCGCATCGGCGAGATCGTCGATGCCGGGCCGACCATCCAGGGCCATGGCGCGACGACCTATGTCCAGGCCGACATCGCCGGCCGGCTGGGCCGGCTCTTCGACATCCGCTACGCGCTCTACAAGCGCAAATTCGCAGTCAAGTTCCTCAACAACCTGCTCGCCCAGATCACGCCGTTCTTCTTCTACGCGATCGGCGGTTTCTTCGCGCTGCAGGGCCGGCTCGACATCGGTCAGCTCGTCGCCGTCATCGCCGCCTATCGCGACCTGCCGCCGCCGATCAAGGAGCTGATCGACTGGGACCAGCAGCGCAACGACGTCACCATCAAATACGAGCAGGTGATCGCCCAGTTCAACAGCGACGACACGGTGGTGCTCGACGAGACCGACGGCGTGAAGCGCCTGCCCGACGAGGGCGAGATCAGGCTCGACGGCGTGCAGCTTCTCGACAATCGCGGCCAGCCGCTGCTGGCGCCCGTGTCGCTGCATACGGCCCGTCCTGGCGCGGTCGGCGTGGTCGGCCCCAATGGCGGCGCGCGCGAGGTGCTCGGACGCATTCTCGGGCGACAGGCGATGGCCTATTCCGGCCGCGTGCTGATCGACGGCCATCATCTCTCGCGCCTCTCCGTCGAGCGCGCCAGCCACATGATCGGCTATGCCGGAAACGAGACCGAGATCATCGCCGGAACCCTGCGCGACAACATCCTGCTGCCGCTGAAGCGACGCCGGCCGAGCGCCAAACCGCAGGGCAAGGTCTCGGCCGAAGAGCATCGCTTCTTTCTGGAGGCGATCCGCTCCGGCAACACGCCGTTCTCTTTCACCGCCGACTGGACCGATTACGAGGGCGCGGGCCTCAAGGACGCCGAGGCGCTGGAGGCCCATATCCGGTCGGTGCTCGACGTGCTCGGCTGCGCCGAGGACGTCTACGAGCTCGGCCTCGACGGCAAGGTGGCAGCCCCGCTCAACGAAGGCGCGGAAGGGCGCATCATCGAGGCGCGGCAAGCCGTCGCGGCCGAACTCGCCCGCAGCAAGCTCGCCGGCCTGATCGAACCCTTCGACCCAGAGCGCTACAACGCCAACGCCACCGTCGCCGAGAACCTGATCTTCGGCACGCGCACCGGGCCGCGCTTCGCCAGCGAGACCCTGCTCTTCGAGCCTTATGCCCACGCCATCCTCAAGGCCGAGGCGCTGATCGAACCGCTGAGCGATGTCGGCGCGCGCATCGTCGCCACCGTGGTCGAGATCTTCGAGGGGCTGCCCGTCGGCCATGCCCTGTTCGAGCGCTACGCCTTCGGCGCGAGCTTCGATTTCGAGCGGCTGAACGAGCTGGCCGCACTGGTCTCCAAACACGACATGCGCGCGCCGCTGGACCCCGAAACCGAGCGCGACCTGGTGGCGCTGGCGCTCGGCTATATCGAGCCCAAGCACCGGCTCAACCTGCTCGACGACCGGCTGCGGCGGCGCATCCTGCGGGCGCGCGCCAGCTTCAAGGCGCATCTGCCGGCCGATGCGGTGGAGGACGTTTCCTTCTACGACCCCGACCGCGTCATGATGGGCGCCAGCGTCCGCGACAATCTGATGTTCGGCCGCATCGGCTTCGGCGTCGCCGATGCGGGCCGCAAGGTCGCCGGCATCGTGCGCGAGGCGCTGCTGCGCGCCGGCCTCGAAAGCGCGCTCTACCGGCTCGGCCTCAACACCGATTGCGGCATAAGGGGACGCTTCCTGCCGACGCGGCTGAAGCTCGCCGTGCCGCTGGCCCAGGCCCTGATCAAGGCGCCTCAGATCGCGATCCTGGACGCCAGCGCCTTCCTCGCGACGACCCGCAATCCTGCCGAGGTGCTGGCGCGGATGCGCGAACACTGCGCACGGATGACGCTGTTCGTGCTGGTCAGCGATGCTAGTCTGGTCTCGGACGTCTCGCCGCGCATCGTCTTCGACGGCGTCGTCGGCGCCGTCGAGGATGACGAAGGCGAGGATGAGCGGCCCGCCCGGCCGCAGCGACGCAACGTCCCGACCATGGAGGCGCGACCATGACGATCGAAGACGACATCGCCTGTCTCAAACAGTTCCCGCTGTTCCGAAGCCTGCCCAAGCCGCGCCTGAAGCTCGTCGCGCTGATGGGCGAGAAGCTGCATTTCGACGCCGGGACCCGGATCATCGACGAAGGCGAACGGCCCGAAGGCGTCTATTTCATCCTCGGCGGCGAGGTCGAGCTGGCTCATGCACGCGCCGACGGCGCCACGAAGCGCCTGGAGCTGGCGACCGGCATGGTCTTTGGCGACGTGCCGCTGCTGTGCGACCAGCCCTATGTCGGCATGGTCACCGCAAAAAGCGACGTCTCGGCGCTGCGGTTGCCGCGCGACCTGTTCTTCGAGCTGCTCGAGACGATCCCCGATTTCAGCATCGCGCTATCGCGCGATCTCGCCTCGCGGCTCTACAGGCTCGCCGATGCGGTGCTGCACAGCGAGAAGGTCCATTGATGAACAGGGCCATGATGACAGAGGCCGTTATGACGCAGGCTGGCGCGCGATGAGCCTGTCCCAGACCGCAGGCTCAGGCCGCCCGGCGCCGGGCGTCGGCATGGAGCAGATGTCGTCCTGGAGCCGCGACATCCGCTTCGTCTCGGGCATGGTGCTTCTGCTCTTCGCCGCGACCCATTTCATCAACCACGCCATCGGCATCGCCGGGCTGAAGCTGATGGAGGACGTGCAGTCCTGGCGCTACTGGGTCTGGCGCTCCTGGCCCGGCACCGTCCTGCTCTACGGCTCCTTCATCGTCCATCCGCTGTTCGCCATGTTGCGCGTCGCCCAGCGCCGCACCTTCCGCATGCCGCTGCGCGAGATGCTGCAGATCGCGCTCGGCCTCGCCATTCCGCTCTTCCTCGTCGATCACATCGTCGGCACGCGGGTGATGGGGACGTTCTTCGATCTCGACGAGAGCTATCCCGCCGTGCTGCGCCGGCTCTGGCCGGGACTGGCGACGGGGCAGACCATTCTGCTGCTGCTGGTCTGGGCCCACGGGATCATCGGGCTGCATTTCACGCTGCGCTCGCGCGACGGCTATGCCCGCTGGCGCGACCCCTTCATGCTGGCCGCGATCCTGATCCCGGTCCTCTCCCTGATCGGCTTCGCCGTGGCAGGCCGCGAGGCCGCGCTCCTGACGCGGTCGCCGGAGCAGTATTCCGACGCGGCGATCACGATGTTCAACCAGAACGTGACCTGGGCCAAGACGGCGTTCTACGGGCTCGTCGGCGGCTTCGTCGCCTTTGTCGGCATTCGCGAGATCAGGGTGCGGACCTCGCGCCACATCACGGTGCGCTTCGTCGGCCATGGCGTGCGCAAGCTGACGCCGGGCCTGACCGTGCTTGAGATGTTCCGCCGCTTCGGCATTCCCCATGCCGCGCTCTGCGGCGGCAGGGCGCGCTGCGCCACCTGCCGCGTGCTGGTGCTGGACGGGGCCGACGGCCTGCCGCCGCCCGGCCCCAACGAGGCCAAGCTGCTCAAGCGCATCAGCGCGCCCGACCGCGTCCGCCTCGCCTGCCAGATCAGGCCGCGCGACGACGTCCAGGTCCAGATCCTGCTCGCCTCGCGCCTGACCGGCACGACGACGCGCGAGATCGAGCCGGACCAGTCATCGGGCAAGCGCGGCCTGACCATCATCGTGGCCGACCTGCGCGCCTTCTCGGCCATGGCCGAGCGGCAATTGCCGCAGGAGCTGATGGGCCTGCTCAACCGCTTTTTCGACGAGATGGCGCAGGCGATCGCGGCCCATGGCGGGCGCATCGACGCCTTCTATGGCGACGGCTTCATGGCCGTGTTTGGTCTCGAGGGCAGCCCCGCCAAGGCGGCGCAGGCCGCGATCAGCGCGTCGGGCGACATCGTCCGCGCAGTCGAGGCGCTCAATCGCGAATTCGGCGCGGCGTTGCCCCTGCCGCTGCGCATCGGCATCGGCATCCATACCGGCCAGGCGATCATCGGTTCGGTCGAGAACGAGAGCCTCGGCCGCCGCGACATCACGGTCGGCGAGACGGTGATGGTGGCAAGCCAGCTCGAATCGGCGACGCGGCGCGTGCTGGCCGACATCGTGGTCTCGGAGGACACCATCAGGGCGACCGGCCGGGGCTATCGCGGCACGACGACCCTCAAGGTCTCGATCAAGGGCCGCGACAAGCCGCTGACCGCGTTCGGCTTCGCCAGCGCGCCGGACGCAGGAAAGGACGAGAACGAACCGGCGGCGGCGATGCCGGCCATGACGAAGGCGATGGCAGCGCCCGAACCCGATGAGTCGCGGCCCGACGGCGGCACGGCTCCAGATGAGGCAAGCCCGACGGCCGCACCTGCCGAGCCCGAGGCGAGCACGGCCCCGAAACGCAAGGCCACAACCCGCAAATCCCCCAAACCCAAAGCGCCCGGGACGACCTGACCGGTCGCGCTAAGCCGCGCCATAGACCAGCAGGCGGCGGCGGCCGAAGCCGGCCTCCTGCAGCGCGGGGTCCGCGATCGTCAGCGCGAGATCGATCATCGGCGGCGCCGCCCGCACAGCGGTCAGCGCGCCGATCTGCCCTTTGGCCCGGTCGAGATCGAGCGCGTAGTCGATCACCAGCCGCGAAGCCCGCCGCGCCAGGTCGAGCAGGACGGGCGGCACGGCCTCAGCCCGCCCGAACGGTTTCAGCGACAGGCCGAGCAGCACGAGCCCGAAAGGCTCCTCCGGTGCGAGTTCGACCTTCTGCAGCTTGGCGGCGAGGTGGCGCACCCGGCAGGCAAACCCGTTCAGGGCCTCGGCGGCGAAGGCCGGGATCTTCGGATCGACCACCGTCACAGACACCGGCCGATGCGTCAGGAAGCCGGTGATCGGCAGCCCGGCCCCGCCGATCTCGACGACATGCGCGCAGTTCCGCACGGCATGGGCCGCCAGCACCTGCCGCAGCGACGCCGCCGGCCCCGCCAGATGCGGCAGCAGCACGCCTGCGGGCGCGGACGCGCCGTCGGCTTTTTCGCCGCCTGCGCCCGCGCTGGCCTTTGCCGGAGCGCTCGCATAGGGTCCCGCCGGTTTCATTTCCGCATTCCCGATCCCGCTTTCGGCCATGATATGAGCAGCGACGCGCCCCACGACGCCTTCTACGACATCATGCGCGGCGTCGCAGCCCTGACCGGCAACAGGGTCGTCGGCGATCTGGCGAAGCTCATTGGCGACGGCATGCCGCCAGAGCTATGGATCGCGGTCAACCACAAGCAGATCGCCTCGAAACGCTGGCTGGTCGATGCGCTGGCGCAGGTCATGCCGAAGCCCGACGGGCAGGTCTGGGTGCTCGGCGCCTGGTACGGCGTGCTCGGCGCGCTGCTGCTCGACGATGAGCGACTGAATATCTCCGGGATCGTCAGCCTCGACCGCGACCCGACCTGCGCCCCGGTGGCGGAAAAGCTGAACCGCCGGCATCTCCGCGACGGTCGCTTCCGTGCGCTCACCGCCGACATGATGGCGATTGACTTCGCCGCGCAGACGCCCCGGCCCGGCCTCGTCATCAACACAAGTTGCGAGCATCTCGACGACGTGCCCCGCTGGCTCGCGACGCTTCCCCCCGGGCTGCCGCTGCTGCTCCAGTCAAACGACTATGTCCGCGAGCCCGACCACAGAAGCTGCGTGCCCTCGCTCGACGCCTTCATCGCGCAGGCCGGCCTGTCGGAACTGGTATTCTCGGGCGCGCTGCCGACCAGAAACTACACCCGCTTCATGCTGATCGGCCGGCGATGAGCGCGCCATCGGACGAGCGCGACGCCTCCGATCCCCTTCCCCCCGCTTGCGGTGGGGAAGGGTCAGGGATGGGGGGGCGTGCAGGACAAACCTCGACGGTCGCACCAAGCGGCACGGCCCTCCACCCAACCCTCCCCACCGCAAGCGGGGGGAGGGCTAAGGCAAGCCCGGCATTCGCTAAACCCGTTATCGCCATCGCCATGAAGGGTTATCCGCGCCTGTCGGAAACCTTTATCGCGCAGGAGCTTCTTGGCCTGCAGCGTCTAGGCCTGCCTTTCGCGATCTGGTCGCTGCGCCAGCCGACCGACGCCGCCCGCCATCTGATGCATGGCGAGATCGCTGCGCCGGTGAGCTATCTGCCCGAATATCTGCGCGATGACCCGGCCCGCGTCGGGCGTGGCATCCTTCGCGCTCTGTCCCGTCCCGGCTTCTGGCTGCTGCTGCCAGTGTTCCTGCGCGATCTGGCGCGCGACCGGACGAAGAACCGCCTGCGCCGATTCGGGCAGGCCTGCGTGCTCGCGCGCGAATTGCAGCCGACGATCCGCCATCTCCATGTCCACTATTTGCACACGCCCGCCTCGGTGATCCGCTATGCGGCGCTGATCCGGGGCCTGAGCTGGTCGTTCTCGGCCCACGCCAAGGACATCTGGACCACGCCCGACTGGGAAAAACGCGAAAAAATCGCAGGCTGCGACTGGGGCGTGACCTGCACGCGCGACGGCCACGCCGAACTCATCCGTCTCGCCGACCGTTCGGACAAGGTGGCGCTGGTCTATCACGGGCTCGATCTCGGCCGCTTTCCCGCGCCGCCAACCCGTCCGCCGCGCGACGGCGGCGACCCGGCCGACCCGGTGCGCTTCGTCACCATCGGCCGCACTGTGGCGAAGAAGGGCTTCGACGATCTGCTGGCGGCGCTGGCTTTGCTGCCGCCGGGTCTGCACTGGCGCCTGACCCATATCGGCGGCGGCGAACTGCTGAAGACCTTGCAGGCGCAAGCCAACTCGCTCGGGCTGGCGGACCGCATTATCTGGGCTGGCGCGCAGGCGCAGGACGCGGTGATCGCGGCGCTGCGCGAGGCCGATCTCTTCGTGCTGCCCTCGAAACAGGCCGGCGACGGCGATCGCGACGGCCTGCCCAATGTCGTGATGGAGGCAGCAAGCCAGGGCCTGGCCGTCGTCGCGACCGATTTCGCCGGCATCCCCGAATTCGTGCGTCAGGGCGTGGAGGGCCTGCTGGTTCCGCCCGGCGACGTCGCCGCGCTGGCGGGCGCGCTCGCCGAACTGGCGGCTGCGCCCGAGCGCCGTCTCGCGCTCGGAGAGGCCGCCTTCGCGAGGCTGACCGGCGATTTTTCGGCGCAGTCCGGCCTTGCGCGCATCCACGCGATGCTGCTGGCCTCCATGGCGGCGGCGCGATGACGGCGCCCATCCTGATCGCGGTGACGCATCTGCTCGGCAGCGGGCATCTGGTTCGCGCAGCGCTTCTCGCGCGCGCTCTGGCGGAAGCGGGTCATCCGGTCACGCTGGCGAGCGGCGGCATGCCGCTTCGGTCGATGGAGAGCGAGCCCTTCGCCTTCGTGCAATTGCCGCCGGTCAAGGTCGAGGGCACGGACTTTCGCAATCTGCTCGACGAGCGGGGCCTCGCCATCGACGACGAGCGTCGTGCGGCGCGGCAGTCCATTCTGGTCGATCTGGCGACGAGCCTGCGGCCGGCGGTCGTCGTCGCCGAGCATTTTCCCTTCGGCCGGCGGCAGCTCGCGGGCGAATTCCTCGCGCTGATCGCCGCCGCGAAAGCGGCCGACCCCGAAGCGCTCGTCCTCTCCTCGATCCGCGACGTGCTGGTGACGCCTCGCGCCGATCGTGTCGCGGAAGCCCATGCGAGGATTTCCGGGCATTTCGACGGCGTGCTGGTCCATGGCGACAAGTCGTTCCTGCCGCTGGAGGCGTCCTGGCCGGTGACGCCGGAGCTGGCCGGGCGGCTGCACTACACGGGGTATATGGCCTCCCCGTCATTGCGAGCGGAGCGAAGCAATCCAGAGGGATTGCGCGAGACCACTGAATTGCTTCGCTCCGCTCGCAATGACGATGGCGGCGACATCCTCGTCTCCGGCGGCGGCTCCGGAGCCGCTCTCCCCCTGTTCGAGACCGCCATCGCCGCCGCCCGCCTGCTCGGAGCCGAGCGCCGCTGGCGCATCCTCGTCGGCCGCGCCACCGATCCTGCCGCCTTCGCGCGCCTCGCCGCCGCCGCGCCGGCCCATGTCGCGGTCGAATGGGCGCGGCCCGATTTCCCGGCGCTGCTCGCGGCCTGCGCGCTCTCGATCAGCCAGGCCGGTTACAACACCGTGCTCGACCTGATCGATGCCGGCAGGCCGGCCATCGTGGTGCCCTTCGATGCCGGCGCGGAGACCGAGCAGGCGATCCGGGCCGAGGCGATGGCGCGCGCCGGCCTCGCCTTGTCCCTGCGCCTTTCAAGCGATGCCGAGCGCGACGCCGCCGCGCTGGCGGCTGCCGTGGCGCAGGCTCTGCGCGAGGAGCCTCCGGCCCCGCTCCTGCTCGACCGGGATGGCGCGCGGGGCAGCGTCGCGGCCATCGGCCGGCTTCTGGCGGCACGCCGCTGAAGCGCAAGACACCCTGCTCCCGCCCGCCTGGCACGCCCGTTGCCTGCCCTCCGGCATGCCCGGCGCGAATTGCCGCCCCGGCGCTTTGCGAATTGCCGGCTCCGGTCTTTCGCTCTAACTAGGGTCTGATATGCCTCCCTTTTCGGTCGGCCCTGGGACAACCGGTCAAGCATCCGGCCTTAGTCCCGCGCCCGGAGACCTGACGATGACAGCGACGACTGCCCCGGCCCTGCCCGACATGAAGCTGTCGGTGCGCCAGACCTTCGGCATCGATTCCGATCTCGAAGTGCCGGCCTATTCCAAATCCGAGGCCCATGTTCCCGATTTCGACCCGGATTACCGCTTCGACCGCGACACCACGATCGCGATCCTGGCTGGCTTCGCGCATAACCGCCGCGTCATGATCTCGGGCTATCACGGCACCGGCAAATCGACCCATATCGAGCAGGTCGCCGCGCGCCTCAACTGGCCCTGCGTCCGGGTCAACCTCGACAGCCACGTCTCGCGGCTCGATCTCGTCGGCAAGGACGCGATCGTGCTCAAGGACGGCAAGCAGATCACCGAGTTCCAGGACGGCATCCTGCCCTGGGCGCTGCAGAACAATATCGCGCTGGTCTTCGACGAATACGACGCCGGCCGCCCCGACGTGATGTTCGTGATCCAGCGCGTGCTCGAGCAGTCGGGCAAGCTGACGCTGCTCGACCAGAAGCGCGTGATCCGCCCGCACCCCTCGTTCCGCCTGTTCGCCACCGCCAACACGGTGGGCTTGGGCGACACGTCGGGCCTCTATCACGGCACCCAGCAGATCAACCAGGGCCAGATGGACCGCTGGTCGATCGTCACCACGCTGAACTACCTGCCCCACGACAACGAGGTCGCGATCGTGCTGGCGAAGTCGAAGCACTATCAGGCCACGCCCGAGGGCAAGGACATCGTCAACAAGATGGTCCGCGTCGCCGACCTGACACGCAACGCCTTCATGAACGGCGACCTGTCCACCGTCATGAGCCCGCGCACGGTCATCACCTGGGCGGAAAATGCCGAAATCTTCACCGATATCGGCTTCGCCTTCCGGGTGACGTTCCTGAACAAATGCGACGAGATGGAGCGCACGCTGGTGGCGGAGTTCTACCAGCGCTCGTTCGGAAAAGAACTGCCGGAGAGCGCGGTCAACGTTGTGCTGAGCTAAGCGGGCACAGCGCGCATGGCCACGCTCCAGCGCGAGACCGACGTCGCCGCGACCAGCGCGGCCGTAAAGACCGGTCTCGCCGCCTACAACGCCGCCCGCGTCGGCCCGCGCAACAGCGAGCCGCTCGCGATCAGCCTGCGCGACGAGGACGGGACGATCGTCGGCGGGCTTATCGGCGAACTGAAATGGCAGTGGCTGCATGTCGATCTGCTCTGGATCGACGAGGCCCATCGCGGCAAGGGCCATGGCGAGGCGCTGATCGCGTCGGCCGAGCAGGCGGCGCGCGAGCATGGCGCGCGCGGCGTCTATCTCGCGACCATGAGCATCCAGGCTCCTGATTTCTACCCGAAACTGGGCTACAAGGAGTATGGCCGGCTGGAGGACTACCCCGTCGCCGGCCACCGCATCCTCCAGTTCGCGAAGGCGCTATGAGCATCTCCGACAGCAAGCCGAGGCAGGAGAAGACAGCATCAGTCGGGCCTGTGAAGCGCGCCGTCCTCACGGCCGCCCAGCCTCTCACGCGCTATGACGAGGATTTTGCCCGCTGGGCCTTCGAGCAGGCGAAGGCGCTGCGCAATGGCGACTTTGCCGGGCTCGACATCGAGAACATCGCCGAGGAGTTGGAGACGTTGGGGCGCGACGAATTCAACAAGTTGGAGAGCATCCTTACCGTAATCGTCATGCACATGCTGAAATGGGACCATCAGCCGGAGCGCCGCAGTCGAAGCTGGGCGATCACGATCCGTATTCAGCGTCGCCATGCCGCCAAGCAGATCCAGGGCAATCCGAGCCTCAAGCCGAAGCTGAGCGAAGCGCTGGCCGAAGCCTATGAGACCGCGAGGCTGACGGCGGCGAACGAAACCGGCCTGCCCATGCGCGGTTTCCCGCCAGAATGCCCCTACACCTGGGCGGACGTGACCGAGCGCCCCTTCGCCATCGACCCGGACGACGCATGACCCTCTCCAACCGCAAGCCAGGCGCGACCAAGGAAGCGCCAGCCGAACCGCTGAAGCGCGCCATCTCCGGCGCGATGAAGGCGATCGCGCGGAAGCCCGAGATGGAGATCGTCTTCGCGGCCGACAAACCCTCGCTGGTCGGCGACCGCGCCCGCCTGCCAGAGCCGCCGCGCAAGCTCACTGTCCAGGACGTCGCGATCCTGCGCGGCCATTCCGATTCGATGGCGCTCCGGCTCGCCTGCCATGACGCGACCGTGCATCGCCGCGCCGCGCCCGAGGGCGACGCGGCCCGCGCCGTGTTCGACGCGGTCGAGCAGTCGCGCGTCGAATGCGTCGGCTCGCGGCGCATGGCCGGCATGGCCGGCAACATCACCGCCATGCTGGAGGACCGCTATCATCGCGGCGGGCGCTATGAGGAGATCACCGACCGCGCCGACGCGCCGCTGGAGGATGCGCTCGCCTTGATGGTGCGCGAGCGCCTGACCGGCCTCAAGCCGCCCAAGGCCGCCGAGAAGCTGGTCGACCTCTGGCGCGACCTGATCGAGAGCAAGGCCGGCCCCGATCTCGACCGACTCTCCAAGGCGGTGGAGGACCAGCGCGCCTTCGCCCGCACCGTGCGCGACATGCTCGCCTCGCTCGACATGGCCGAGCAGAGCTCGCAGGGCGACGATGCGGAAGACGATCAGGACGACAAGGATTCGGCATCGGAAGACCAGCAGCAGCAGGAGGGCGAGGCCGAACAGGAAAGCGCCGGCGACCGCTCCGAGACCGAGGTCAGCGACGACGCGACCGAGGAATTGCAGGAGGGCGCCTCCGAGGCCGCCGACGCACCGGCCGGGGACTGGGAGGAGGAGGACGAGAACTCCGATTCCGAGGAAGCCGGCGAGGCCCCGAGACCGCGCGAGAGCAAGCCAAACGACCGCCCCGTCACCGACTACAAGGCCTACACCCAGAAGTTCGACGAGATCATCACGGCCGAGGAGCTCTGCGACGCCGAGGAACTGACGCGCCTGCGCGCCTATCTCGACAAGCAGCTCGCCCATCTCCAGGGCGTGGTCGCGCGTCTCGCCAACCGGCTGCAGCGCCGGCTGATGGCGCAGCAGAACCGCTCCTGGCAGTTCGATCTGGAAGAGGGCGCGCTCGACCCCTCGCGCCTGCCGCGCATCATCATCGACCCCTACCAGCCGCTCTCCTTCCGGCAGGAATCGGACACGAATTTCCGCGACACGGTGGTGACGCTGCTGATCGACAATTCCGGCTCGATGCGCGGCCGGCCGATCACGGTCGCGGCCACCTGCGCCGACATCCTGGCGCGCACGCTGGAGCGCTGCGGCGTCAAGGTCGAACTTCTGGGCTTCACCACGCGGGCCTGGAAGGGCGGCCTCTCGCGCGAGAACTGGCTGCAATCGGGCAAGCCCGCCGCGCCGGGACGGCTCAACGATTTGCGCCACATCATCTACAAATCGGCCGACGCCCCCTGGCGGCGGGCCCGGAAGAACCTCGGGCTGATGATGCGCGAGGGGCTGCTCAAGGAGAACATCGACGGCGAGGCGCTGGACTGGGCCCATAAGCGCCTGCTGGCGCGGCCCGAGCAACGCAAGATCCTGATGGTGATCTCGGACGGCGCGCCGGTCGACGATTCGACTCTCTCGGTCAATGCCGGCAATTATCTGGAGCGCCATCTGCGCCATATCATCGCCGAGATCGAGACGCGCTCTCCGGTCGAACTGATCGCGATCGGCATCGGCCACGACGTCACCCGCTACTACCGCCGCGCGGTGACAATCGTCGATGCCGAGGAACTCGGCGGGGTGATGACCGAAAAGCTCGCCGAACTGTTCGAGGAGAACGAGGGCGCTGGAGGCAGGGCGCCGCGAGGGCGGCGGCTGCAGTGACCGGCATGACGGGACACGACCGAGCCCCCTCTCCCCTTGCGGGAGAGGGCTGGGGTGAGGGGTCGCACTGCGCTCGCAGTGCAACGCCCCGCTCACAATCCGTCGGCCCGACCCCTCATCCGGCCGCTGCGCGGCCACCTTCTCCCGCACCGAAGTCGGCTTTTGCCGACTTCGGCACAGGGAGTAGCCCAACTCGGGCAAGCCCGAGTTGGGTGGGAGAAGGGAAGCGCGAGAAGGTCGATCGATGCGCCTGACCCGCCGCGCCGCCCTCGCCGGCCTCGCAACCGCCGCGCTCGCCGCCCCCGCGCACGCCCAGCCGCTCGAACCCGGCCGCATCCCGCTCGCCATCTCGGCGCGGCCGATCGCCGCCTTCGAGCCGCGAACTCCCGAGAAGACGCGCTTCGGCCAGATGATCTTTCGCAGCGGGCTCGTGCTCGCCGGCGACCATCCGCGCTTTGGCGGACTGTCCGGCCTGTGGCGCTCGGCCGACGGGCGCGATCTCGTCGCCGTCACCGATAACGGCTTCTGGCTGACCGCCAAGCCGGCCTATGGCAATGGTCGCCTCTCGGGGCTTGACGATGCCGAACTCGCGCCGATCCTCGGCACGTCGGGGCGGCCGCTGCACCGCTCGCGCTATTACGACACCGAGAGCCTGACGATCGCCGATGGCGTGGCTTATCTCGGCGTCGAGCGCGCCCACGAGATCCTGCGCTTCGACTGGGGCCGCGACGGCGTCGAGGCGCGCGCCCGCATCGTGCCGGCCCCGCGCGAGGTCAAGCGCCTGCCCAACAACCGGGGGCTGGAGGCGATCGGCGTCGCCCCGTCAGGGTCTCCGCTGGCGGGCGCGTTGGTCGCGATTTCGGAGCGCTCCGGCGGGGAGAACGAGCCGACGCTCGGCATCGTCATCGGCGGCCGCCAGCCCGGCCTGTTCGAGGTCAGGCGCCATAACGGCTTCGACATCACCGACATGGCCTTTCTGCCCGATGGCGACATCCTGCTGCTGGAGCGCTGGTACCGCTCGCTGCGTGGCGTCGGCCTGCGCATCCGCCGCATTCCGGGCGCGGCGCTGAAACCCGGCGCGCTGCTCGATGGCCCCTACCTGCTCGATGTCGATCTCGGCCAGGAGATCGACAACATGGAAGGAATGTCCGTCCATCTGGAGCGGGGCAGAACCATCGTTACGCTGGTTTCGGACGACAATTTTTCGTTCCTGCAGCGCACGATCCTGCTGGAATTCGAGTTGGTTTGAGCGCGTTTCTTCCTTCTCCCCCGAGGGGAGAAGGAAGAAACGAAAAAAAAGCGGCCTAACGGCCGCTTCATTCAATCCGGAAAGGCAAGCCCGCTCAGACGGCGGCGAGCTTCTTTTCGATGTCGCGCTTCAGGGTCAGCGCGCCTGTCGAGAGATCGCCGGCCGGGGCCTTGGCCAGGAAGGCGTCGAGGCCGCCGCGATGATCGACCGTGCGCAGGGCGTTTGCCGAGACGCGCAGGCGCACCGAACGGCCGAGCGCATCGGACTGCAGCGTCACATTGACGAGGTTGGGACGGAAAACCGTCTTCGTCTTGCGGTTCGAGTGGCTGACGAGGTGCCCGGTCAGGGTGCCTTTCCCGGTCAGTTCGCAACGGCGGGCCATGTCGTTCTTCCTTGAGCAGTGCAACCGTTGCGCCAAACGGATAAAGCCGACACGCGACGTGCCGGAACTCAGCGCCGGAGGTCAAATTGAGTGGCGGGTCTATACCCAAGCCGTCCGGATGCGTCAAGGACAACTCTGCAATCGAGCCATCGTGACCGCGGCGGGAGCGGCGTTTCGAAGCGTGACCTTCCCGCCACTCGTCAAATGCGAGGAATGCGGTCACGATTCGGACCGATTCGCAGGGCATCCAGAAGCCCGCCCCGAAGCCCGGAGAATACGGATGACATCCGCCATCGCATCGTCCCTGGCCGGATTCCTCGCCGTCGCCGCCTTGGCCTGCCCCGCCGGCGCGGCCTCGATCGACGCGAAATACGACGTCTCCCTGCTCGGCCTGACGCTCGGCACCGCCAGCCTCAGCGGCGGCATCGATTCCGACAGCTACTCGCTCGACGTCGCGGCGAAACTCACCGGCCTGATCGGCGGCTTCACCGGCGGGCGCGGTTCGGGCGAGGCCAAGGGCTCGCTGGGGGGGCTAAGACCCTCGCCCGCCAGCTTTGCGATCAACTCGGCCAATTCCAGCGAGAGCCGCACCGTGCGCATGGCGATCGGCGGCGGCGCGGTGCAGGCCGTCGAGATCGCCCCGCCGATCGACGCCAAGGCCGACCGCGTGCCGCTGACCGACGCGCACAGGCGTAACATCGTCGATCCGCTCAGCGCCTTCCTCATGCCGGTCAGCGCCAAGGGCGGCCTCAACGCCGCCTGCAACCGCACGCTGCAGATTTTCGACGGCGCGGCGCGTTACGATATCAAGCTCAGCCATGCCGGCACGCGCGAGATGACGATGGAAGGCTATAGCGGCCCCGTCGCGATCTGCCAGGCGCGCTATGTCCCGATCGCCGGACACAGGGCGCTCAGGCCCAGCACCAAGTTCATGGCCGAAAACAGGGACATCAGCGCCTGGCTTGCTCCAGTCGCCGGCACGAACGTCATGGTCCCGGTGCGCATCTCGGTCAGGACCATGATCGGAACGGCCGTGATCGAGGCTTCGAGCTTCAAGGTCGATCCGGGCGTAACGGCGAGCGCCGCGAAGCGGAACTGAGCGGATTGGTCGGTCGCCTTAGCCGATCTCGAACGGGAACGGCGTCTTCTCATAGATGGCCTGAAGTCCGTGCAGTTCGATGAACTGGCGCTCCCAGTCATGGAGTAGCGCGGCCACGCCGGCCTTGTCGCCGGCTTGCGTCAGAGGCCAGAGTTCCTCCATCGCCTCGCGATAGGTCTTCTCGCTCCAGAAAAAGCTCTCGCGATAGCCCAGCGCCTTGAGTTCGCGCGCGGCCCGATCGACCAGGTCAAAGCGCCCGAGCGCCGCGTTGATGAAAATCCGGTTCATCTCGTCCATCTGGAGACCGCGATCCCACAGCACGGACCGCGGATGCTTCAACGCCACCATCCGCTCGACCGTGTCGATGGAATGCAGCAATGGGAGGATCGTATCCTCGATCACCTCGATATACGCGTCCTGATGGCGGGGATGGGACCACCACATCTCGTCGAACACATGCGTGTTGAACGGCACTCCCCCGAACTGCGTCAGGGGAGCACGCGCTCTGAAACTGTAGCTGAAGAACCAGCTATGTTCCGGAAGGTCGCCGATGCCGGAGCGACGGATGGCGAAGCCCCGAACCATGTGGTCCAGCGGCGTCAGCATGACATAGAGCCCTGAGGATTTCGATTCGAAGGCAAAAAGCTCCGGGTGCCGCTCCAGCAATGGGCGGAGCAATTTCTTGATCTGTCGCTTCGTCGTCATCGCTTGCTCGGGCGTATCTCCATCACGATGGCTCGGCTTTGGGTCAGCCTGCTGAAATATGCTGCCCGCCCAAGCACATAAGAGCGGGACGGGCCTACCCCAGCATCGCCGGTCTTGAAGTCGTAGATGCAGACCGTCCCGTCCGACCGATACTCGATCGCGTCAATCCTAACCGTTCCCCGTTCGCCATAGCCGGCACCGGAAAGTCGCCCTTCCTCGACTTCCTTATGGAACGACCGCTCTGCGTAAAGATCGAAAAGACCACTGTCCCTAATCCGTTGCTCCATGCGCTTGTGGATATGGGTGCCATAGGCGGTGGGCGAAGCATAGCTTTTGACCGGACCTGCCTTCCGGACTTCATCATCAAGCAGCGCCTGCATATCGGGCAAGTATTTGCATGCGGCCGTCGCTTCTTCCTGACCGACCCGTGCGCTCAAGCTCAAATCGAGCGCTCCCGGCGCGCTCGGCCGGTATTCGCTCGCATTGAACCCCATCACGGCTTGGCCGCCGCCGAGGCCATTCTGCTGTGACTGCCAGTTGAACAGGATCGCGCCGCCGATGATGATCGCAGGCGCGGCGACCATCGGCGCAAAGGCCGGCTGCACTGTCGCATCCGGCTCTGGCCCGGACGGCGTCCAGAGCGTCCGGGCGACCACCTCGCCGTCGACGCCGCCAAAGCGGATCGTCTGGACGCGATCTGTCGTCTCGAACGAAACCTTTTCGCCCCTCCCCAGCCTGACCGTCTGGCGCTCGTCGAAGCCGGATTCGCGCGAGGCCGCATACTCCGACTGGATCGTGCTGCCGTCGCGGTTGACGATATCACGCTCGAAGACCGAGCCGTTCGCGCTCCAGCCCTCGCTGAAGGAGGACCAGGAGGCCTCGCCGGTCGGGTCGACGAACAGGCCTCCGCCCATGTCTTCGCCGAGTCCCAGTCCTTCACCGAAGCCCAGTCCTTGACCGAAGCCCAGTCCTTGACCGAAACCTATGCCGAACGCGCCTAGGTCAACGCCGGCTCCGCTGCCCTCTCCGCCGGTCCACTGGCCGCCGCCGGCGTTCCCGGCCGGCACACGTGGCTGGTCGGGGCTGTACTTGCGCTGGTGCTGCCGCCGCGCGGCGATATCGCGGCGCAGCAACAGCGCATCGTCCTGGATTCGGTTCAGGCTGCGGCGCAGCCGCAGCACTTCGCGGCGGCGATAGGCGTCGTATCGGCTCTGGCTGTGCATGGCTGGCTCCCGTTTCGGAAGCTCGCCAATCTAACGACAATTTTGTGCACGGGGATTGATCGGGAGGCTTTCCCCACTTTGGACGTTTTTTGCAGGAGTCGAAGGATCTGCTTCGCGATTTCAGCGCCATGCGGCTGTGGAACGATGCGTTCCCGGTCCTTGCGTCCTGCATGCAGTTCATTGCGGTCTTGCCGGCCCGGACGCTACCATGGCCAAACCCGCCTGCGCCGGAACGCCGCCATGACCGCCGACTTCGCTGCCCCGCCCGGATTGCGCCATCGCCAGATTTCGGTGCGCGACACGCTTTTGCATGTCGCGGAGGTCGGCGACGGGCCGGCCGTGCTGCTGCTGCATGGTTGGCCGGAATTCTGGATGACCTGGCTGCCGATGATGAACCGGCTGCATGGCGAATTCCGCCTGATCGCGCCCGATCTGCGCGGTTTCGGCGACAGCGCCAAATCGGCCGGCCCGCGCAGCGACGCCGGCGCCAACTGCCATGGCGACGACATGGCGGCTCTCATCGCCGCGCTCGGGCTGGAAAGCGTCGGCGTGGTCGGCCACGATGTCGGCGGCTATGCCGCCCAGGCGCTGGCGCGGCGGCATCCTCAGGCCGTCGAGCGGCTGCTGTTCTTCAACTGCCCGACCCAGAGCGTCGCGGGCCGCTGGGTCCATGACGGCCATGTCAACGAGGTCTGGTACCAGTCCTTCCAGCAATTGCCGCTGGCGGAAGCCTTGCTCGGCCTCGGCCGGGAGGCCGGCGCGCTCTATCTGCGCCATTTCCTGACGCATTGGTGCCACCGCAAGGACGCCTTCGACCCGGTCTTCGAGATCTGGCTCGATAATTTCATGAAGCCGGGCAATTGGCGCGGCGGGTTCGACTGGTATCGCAGCCAGAATGCCGCCCGCCTCGCCGCGATCGACGGCCACCCGACGCCGTCGGTGAAGATTCACCAGCCGACCCGCGTGCATTGGGGCCGGCACGACCCGATCCTGAAATCGGAATGGGCCGCCTTCGTGCCGGAGCATTTCGACAAGGCGCAGGTCAGCTTCTGCGAGAGCGCCGGGCACTTCGTCCATGTCGAGGCGCCCGACGAGGCGGCGGAGGTTTTCGGCGAGGTGTTCGGCGATCTTTGATCCGCGCCCTTCGCTTCGCCGGCCGCCATCCCTAACTAGGGTAACGGGAGACGCGAAGAGAACGAATCCCGATTCTGGCCGAGTCAGCGATTCGGGCCGTTTTCGTTCCGGACTCGTTCCGTTCCCGATACGCTGCCGGCGGCCAAAGCATGATGCCGAAAAGTGAGATGCGGTTTTCGGACGACATCATGCTCTCGCTCTTGGTTGTAGAGACGGACTCAGATTTGAGGTCGATCCGACCTGAAGTCATCCGGCTCTACGGCCGGTTCACAGGATTGGCGGCGTCTTGATTCCCTTTCGTTCCCTGCCGCCCTCAGCCCGCAGCCATGGCGTCACCGCCGTTCTCGGGCCGACCAACACCGGCAAGACCCATCTCGCCATCGAGCGCATGGCGGCCCATCCGACCGGCATGATCGGCCTGCCGCTACGCCTGCTGGCGCGCGAGGTCTACCAGCGCGTGGTCGAGAAGGCCGGCGTCGAGGCGGTCGCGCTCGTCACCGGCGAGGAGAAGATCAAGCCGGCTAGGCCGCGCTTCTGGGTCTGCACGGTCGAGGCGATGCCGCGCGATCTCGCGGTCGATTTCGTCGCGATCGACGAGATCCAGCTCGCCGCCGATCTAGACCGCGGCCATGTCTTCACCGACCGGCTGCTGAACCGGCGCGGCCGGGCCGAGACCATGCTGATCGGGGCCGGCACCATGCGCCCTCTGATCGAGCGGCTGATGCCCGGCGTCAATGTCGTGACGCGGCCGCGCCTGTCGCAGCTTCTCTTCGCCGGCGACCGCAAGATCACAAGGCTGCCGCCGCGCTCGGCCATCGTCGCCTTCTCGGTCGAGGAGGTCTACGCCATCGCCGAGCTGATCCGCCGGCAGAAGGGCGGGGCTGCCGTGGTGCTGGGGGCTCTGAGCCCGCGCACGCGAAATGCGCAGGTCGAAATCTACCAGTCCGGCGACGTCGATTATCTCGTCGCCACCGACGCGATCGGCATGGGGCTGAACCTCGACGTCAACCACATCGCCTTCGCCGCCGACAAGAAGTTCGACGGCCATCAGTTCCGCCAGCTCAACCCGGCCGAGTTCGGCCAGATCGCCGGCCGCGCCGGCCGGCATCTGCGCGACGGCACATTCGGCACCAGCGGGCGCTGCCCGCCCTTCGAGGCCGAGCTGGTCGAGGCGATCGAGACCCACCGCTTCGAGCCGCTGCGCCAGTTGCAATGGCGCAATACCGATCTCGACTTCCGCTCGGTCGAGAGTCTGCTCGAGACGCTCAACATGCAGCCGAGCGAGCAAGGGCTGACGCGGGCGCTGATCGCAGAGGACCAGACGACGCTGGAAATCCTGGCGCGCGACCCGGAGATCAAGGCGCTGGCCGTGGGGCGGCCGGCCGTGGAGCGGCTCTGGGAGGTCTGCGGCCTGCCGGATTATCGCAAGATCGCCCCGGCCCAGCATGCCGATCTCGCGACGACATTGTATCTGCGGCTGATGCGGCATGGCCGGCTCGATGTGGACTGGTATCGCGCCCAGCTGGCCGCGCTCGACCGCACCGACGGCGAGATCGACACGCTCTCGGCGCGCATCTCCCAGGTCAGGACATGGACCTTCGTCGCAAACCGTCCCGACTGGTTGCCCGATCCCGAGCATTGGCAGGGGGTGGCGCGTCTTGTAGAGGACAGATTGTCGGACGCTTTGCACGAGAGGCTCGCCAGCCGTTTCGTGGATCGGCGCACGAGTGTGCTGATGCGTCGTTTGCGGGAGAATGTGATGTTGGAGGCTGAGGTCACCGCGGCGGGCGACGTGCTCGTCGAGGGCCAGCACGTCGGAATGCTGCAGGGATTCCGCTTCACCGCGGACCCGAAGGCCGGCGGGCCGGAGGCGAAAGCCCTGAACATGGCGGCGATGAAGGCGCTGGCCAGCGAGATCGAGGCGCGCGCCGCGCGCGTCGTGCTCGCCGGCGACGACGCTTTCGTCCTCTCCCATGACGGCCTGCTGCGCTGGATCGGCGAGCCGGTGGCGCGCCTGACCGCCGGCGAGAAGGCGATCGAACCGCGCCTGCGGCTGCTTGTCGAAGAGCACCTGACGGGGCCGGCGCGCGAACAGGTCGAAGCGCGGCTTAACCTCTGGCTGAAGAACCACGTCACGAAGCTGCTCGGGCCGCTCCAACTTCTGGAGAGCGCCACGACCGCCACCGGCATCGCGCGCGGCATCGCCTTCCAGACCGCCGAATCGCTCGGCGTGCTCGAACGCGCCAAGGTCGGCGAGGAGATGAAGGCGCTCGATCAGGAGGGCCGCGCCGCGCTGCGCAATCTCGGCATCCGCTTCGGCGCGTTCCATCTCTATGTGCCGGCGCTGCTCAAGCCCGCGCCGCGCGCGCTGGCGGCGCAACTCTGGGCGCTGAAGCATGGCGGGCCGGAGCTGACCGGGCTCGACGACATCGCCCATCTGGCCTCGTCGGGCCGAACCTCGTTTCCGGTCGACAAGGCGATCCCCAAGGGGCTCTACCGCGCCGCCGGCTACCGCGTCTGCGGCGAGCGGGCCGTGCGCGTCGACATCCTGGAGCGCCTCGCCGACCTGATCCGCCCCGCGATCGCCTATCGACCCGGCCTGACGCAAGGGCCGCCCCCGACCGGCGCGGCCGATCAGGACGGATTTGTCGCAACCGGCGCGATGACCTCGCTCGTCGGCTGCGCCGGCGAGGACTTCGCCTCGATCCTGCGCTCGCTCGGCTACAACTCGGTCAAGCGTCCCGGCCCCGCGATCACCGTGCCGCTGGCCGTAGCGCCCGTTCCGGTGGTGGTGGCCGAGCCGGCGGCAGAGGCTCCCGCCGATCCGGTCACGGCGCTGAACGAGGACGCTGAGGCCGCGCCCGCCGCCAATGACGAGACGCCGGTTGTCGAAACCGCCGCCACGGAAACGCCGGCTGAACCGGAAGCGCCGATCGTCGAGCAGCCGGCTGCGGAGACCGCCGACGCGCCGATCCTGACGCAGGCCGAACTCGCGCCCGAGCCGGAGACCGCGCCCGGGCCGGTCCCGGCCGATCTGATGTCGTCTCTGCCGGTTGTGGACGAAACGACCGCTGAGGCAGGGCCGGGCGAGACCGCCGAGGCCGACACGCCTGTCACGGAGACGACCGCGCCAGCCGAGGCTTCCGCCCCGGCGGCCCCCGCCGAGCCCGAGATGATCGAGGTCTGGCGGCCGCACCGTCCCCAGGGCGGCCGCAGGCCAGACAATGCCGGACGCAGGCCCGACACCCGGCCCGGTCAGCCGCGCGACGGCGCGCCCGGCGGACGTCGCCCCAACCGCGACGACCGCCGCCGTGACGGCAACCGCCCGCCCGTTCCGGCCGTGGCGGTCGGGGTCGAAGGCGCGCCCGCGCCCGCGATCGACGCAGCCGCTCCGCGCCCCGACCGGCCGCCGCGCCGCGACGACAGGCCCCGTCAGGACGGCCCGCGTCAGGATCAGCCGCGTCAGGACCGCCCGCCGCGCGGCGGCGGGCCCGACCAGGGCCGCACCGAGCAGGGTCGCGGGCCGAGGCCGGACTTCAAGCGCGACGGCCGCCCCGGCGGCCCGCGTCGCGACGACCGCAACGCCGAACGCTTCGTTCAGCCTGCCCGGCCCCGCCCGGCCGATCGCGAGCCCGATCCGGATTCGCCCTTCGCCAAACTCGCCGCGCTGAAGGCGCAACTCGAGGGCCGCAAGAGCTGAGGTCGCGAGTGCCGAGGCGCCGAAAGCCGAGGCACGCGTTGACCATCAAAACCCGGCGCGGTTGCACAGACCGCACTGGGCCGCTATTCGGCTAAGCGTGTCCCGTGGGATGCGATCGGCCTTGCGTTCAGGCCGCGCCGGAGTTGCCGATTTGCAGTCCATGCCCATGCCTTTGGCCAAGGCCAGTAGCCCATCCGAGCGCCCGCGCTTCATCGCCATCAGGCGCGACAGCGACGGCTACGGCATCCGCTTCGGCCTGACCGAAGAAGAGGACAAGCTGCGCCACGGCCCGGTCTTCGCGACCCTGCCCGAGGCGCTGGCCTGGATCGCCAGCGTCGATGGCGGCCCTGTCGACACTCCCGCATCATGACCGCGCCCCGCCTGACGCCCCTTCCGGCGAGCGGCTTTCGCCGCACCCCGTGGAAGAACGGCGGCGGGGTCAGCACCGACATCGCCGATTGCTATCGCCCCGACGCCGCGCCCGGCGCCTGGGACGGCGTCATCTGGCGACTTGGCCGCACGCAGATCGTGACGCCCGGCCCCTTTTCCGACCTGACCGGCTATAAGCGCCTGCAGGTCGTGATCGCCGGTCGCGGCCTCGTGCTGGTGACGCCCGACAGCGAGATCGACCTGCGCGAGCCGCTTTCCCCGGTGCGATACGATGGCGGCACGCCGATCGTGACCCGGCTCGAAAGCGGCCCGGTCGAGGTCGTGAACCTGATCGCCGACCGGGCGCTCTGCGACATCGCGCTCGCCGTGCTGAGGCCCGGAGAGCTGGCCGAATTGCGAGCTGGCCTTCTTCTGCTCTATGCGCCCGATGGCACAGCAACCGGCGATGCCGCCGGTCAGGATTTCGCGATCGAGGCAGGCGACGCGCTGCGGATCGAGACGTCCGAGCCCTGCCGGCTCGCCGTCACCAGCGGGATCGCCCTGCTCGCCACGATCATCCGCCGCGACGCCTGAAGGCCGGCTCGGCAGATCCTGAAGCCGTCTCGGCCCCTCCATCGTCTTTGCGAGCGTAGCGAAGCAATCCAGAGGTTTGCGCGAGACGGCTGGATTGCTTCGCTACGCTCGCAAAGACGACAGTTGACGCTCAAGAACCGCCACCCCTCAAAAGTCGCTGGTCAGGCCCTTGACCTCCCAGTCGTTGTAGCGACCCGGCTCAAGCCCGCCCCGGCCATTGATCTCGCGCTCGCGCGCCTGCTCGGCCGCGCGCGCATCGATCTCGGCGCGGCGCTCCTGCGCCTCCGCCAACGCCCGTTCGGCGGCTGCGGGGGGCTTGCGGGCCGGGGCCGCGCTGCCCGGTTCGGACGGGATCGGATCGTCGGTCATGGCGTCTTGCGGTCTCGTTCCGGCGGGCTCCCTTGCGGGAGCGGCATTGCCCTCACCACATAAGGCGCGAAAAGCAACAAGGGGAGAGGCAAAAATCCCTCCCGCTTCAAGACATGCAGGGGAGACCCATGAACTATTTCCGCACCGGCATCCTGATGGCCGGCCTGACCGCGCTGTTTGGCGCCGTCGGCTATCTGCTCGGCGGCGCGAGCGGCGCACTGATCGCGCTCGCCATCGCGGCCGCCACCAACCTGTTCAGCTACTGGAACTCCGACAAGCTCGCGCTCGCCGCCCACAACGCGCAGGAGGTCGATGAGCGCAGCGCGCCCGAGCTCTATGGCATGGTCCGCGACCTTGCCGCGCGCGCCAACATGCCGATGCCCCGCGTCTACCTGATCCATGAGGACCAGCCCAACGCCTTCGCCACCGGCCGCAACCCGGAGAACGCGGCGGTCGCCGCGACGACCGGCATCATGCGCACGCTGACCTACGAGGAACTGGCGGGCGTGATGGCGCATGAGCTCGCCCACATCAAGAACCACGACACGCTGACCATGACGATCACCGCCACCATGGCGGGCGCGATCTCGTCGCTGGCGACGTTCGGGATGATGTTCGGCTCGCGCGAAAACCGCCCGAACGTCATCATCCAGATTCTGATCACCGTGCTCGCCCCGCTCGCTGCGATGGTGATCCAGATGGCGATCTCGCGCTCGCGCGAATACGAGGCCGACAAGCTCGGCGGCGAAATCGTGGGCAATCCGGTCTGGCTCGCCGATGCGCTCGCCAAGATCGCCGGCGCCGTGCCGCACATTCCCAACGAGACGGCGGAGCGGAAGCCTGCTACGGCGCACATGTTCATCATCAATCCTCTCACCGGCGGCGGCATGGATTCCCTGTTTTCGACACATCCCGACACCGGCAACCGCATCGCGGCGCTGATGGATCAGGCCCGGATGATGGGGGTCGGCCAGTCTGCCGGCGGCTCCACGGGGCAGGCCTGGGCCAGCCCCTGGGGTAGCAGCGGCGGCAACCAGCCCGGACCCTGGGGCTGAGATGACGCGACCGGAACAGGCGCGAGAGAGCGCGGGCGAAACCAGGACCGAGACGGCCGAGCCCGTGCCCGGCCTGCCGGCGCGCCGGCTGGCGGCCACGCTGATCGACGAGGTGCTGCGGGCAAAACTCGCGCTCGACGAGACCTATGATCGCATCAGTCCCGATTTCGGGCTCGACGCCGCCGATGCGGGACTGGCGCGCGCCATCGCGATCACCGCCTTCCGCCGGCTCGGCACGATCCAGCACGCGATCAATGCAAGGCTTGAGCGCGGCAGCCCGCGCAATTCCGGCCCATTCGAGCCGATTCTGGTCGCGGCCGCCGCCCAGATCCTCTTCCTCGACGTGCCCGACCATGCGGCGGTCGATCTCGCCATCCGCCATCTGCACGAGGATGCGCGCTCCTCCCGCTATGTCGCGCTCGGAAATGCGCTGCTGCGCCGCCTCGCCCGCGAGCGCGACGCCATCCTCGCCGAAGCCGAGGCCGATCTCTTCCTCGACCTGCCAGACTGGCTCAGCGAGAGCTGGCGCGAAGCTTACGGCGAGGAAACCGCGGTCGCGATCGCCAGAATCCATCGCGACGAGCCGCCGCTGGATCTCTCGGTGAAGGAGGACGCCGCCGGCTGGGCGCAGCACCTCGACGGCCTGCTGCTGCCGACCGGCTCGGTGCGGCTGCGCGAACGCGGCAGCCTGACCGCGATGCCGGGCTTCGACGAGGGCGCGTGGTGGGTGCAGGACGCGGCCGCCGCCCTGCCGGCGCTGCTGCTGGCGCCCAAATCCGGCGAGCGCGTCGCCGATCTCTGCGCCGCGCCGGGCGGCAAGACCGCCCAGCTTGCCGCGACGGGCGCGAGCGTCACCGCCGTCGACCGCTCCGGCCCGCGCCTGCGCCGCCTGCGCGAGAACCTGACAAGGCTTGGCCTCACCGCCGAGATCGTCACCAAGGACGCAAGCCTGTGGCAGGCCGAGCCGTTCGACGCCGTGCTGCTCGACGCGCCCTGCAGCGCGACGGGCACGATCCGCCGCCACCCCGACGTCGCCTGGACCAAGAGCCCCGAGGACCGCGACAAGCTCGCAGCGCTTCAGGCGCGCCTGCTGGAGGCCGCCGCGCGGCTGACGAAGTCCGGCGGCCGGCTGGTCTACTGCACCTGCTCGCTCGAGCCGCAGGAGGGCGAGCACCAGATTGCGGCCTTTTTGGCCGAGAACCCCGATTTCCGTCGCCAGCCGATCACGCCAGAGGAGATCGGCGGCGTCTCCGGCGCGATCGACGCCAATGGCGACCTGCGCACTCTGCCGCATCAACTGGCGGGGGACACAGGCCGCCTTTCCGGCTGGGCGGGGTTTTACGCCTGCCGGATGATCAGGCTATGACGGGATGGGGAATCGCGGGGCTCGGGAAAGCCCTGCCGGGGGATGGGGCTTTCGGGAGCATTGAGCGGCTGGTCTGAGCGAAGGGGGCTTGCCGGCGCAGCGATTGGACGGGCGGCGCGGCGCACGCGCGGCCAGTTCGTCGGCGCGGCGCACCGCCTGTGGCCATTCGGCAAGGCTCCGGCCTCGCGGCTGCTCTTCGCCCCCCACGATTTGCGCACGGCCGACCCGACGACCGCCAGCGACATCTATTCCGGCTATTTCGCCTTCGCCGGGCGCACCCTGCGCAGTCATGGCGATTCGCCCTTCGACTCAACGCCGCCGAGCGAAGCCTGGGCCGAGGCGCTGCACGGCTTCGGCTGGCTGCGCCACATGCGCGCGGCCGACACCGCGATCGCCCGCGCCAATGCCCGCGCGCTGGTTGGCGACTTCATCCAGAAGCGACGCGACCGGAGCGAGATCGCGAGACGGCCGGCCGTCGCCGCCCGGCGGCTTATCGCCTTTCTGTCGCATTCGCCGCTGCTGCTGGAGGGCGCCGACCATGTCTTCTATGAGCGCTTCGTCGGCCATGTCTCGCGCCTGACGCAGACGCTGACGCTCGCTCTGTCGGGCGCGGTCGAGGGCGTGGCAAAGCTGCAGGTTCTGATCGCCGTGACGCTCGCCGCGATCAGCCTCGACAGGCAGGACCGCAGGCTGCGACGCTTCGAGATGGCGCTGTCCGATGAACTCGACCACCAGATCCTGCCCGATGGCGGCCACCTCAGCCGCAATCCGCGCCTGCTGATCGAGCTGCTGCTCGATCTCCTGCCCCTGCGCGAGACCTTCGCGGCGCGCGGCATGGAGCCGCCGCGCGGGGTCATCATGGCGATCGAGCGGATGATGCCGCATCTGCGGCTGTTCCGGCACGGCGACGGGTCGCTCGCCTTGTTCAACGGCATGGGCACGACTCCGCCCGATCTGATGGCGACGCTGGCGGCCTATGACGATGCGCGCGCCCGGCCGATCGAGCACGCCGCCTATTCCGGCTATAGCCGCCTGACCGGCGGGCGCGCCATCGTCGTGGTCGATGCAGGGGCAGCGCCGCGCGGCGCGCATTCGATCGAGGCCCATGCCGGCTGCCTCGCCTTCGAGTTCTCCAGCGGGCCGGACCGCATCGTCGTCAATTGCGGCGCGAGCCGCTATGGGTCACCAGAACTCAGGCTGGCGGCGCGCAGCACGGCGGCGCACTCCACCGTCGAGATCGACGAACGTTCCAGCGCCGATTTCGGCCTCGTGCTCGGCGAACGGCGCATCGTGGCGGGTCCGGTCGATGTCCGGGTCGCGCGGCAGGAAGCGACCGAGGGCCATGAATGGGTCGCCAGCCATGACGGCTACAAGCGCAAACTGGGGGCCGTCCACACGCGCCGCCTGTTGCTGGCGCGCGACGGGGCGAGTCTCGATGGCGAGGACGAGTTCACGCTGTCGACGGCGCGCGAGACATTGCCCGCCTTGGCGCGTTTCCATCTGCATCCCGCCATCAGGGCCAACCTGACGAGCGACGGGACTGGAGCGCTGCTGACGCTCGCCTCCGGCGAGGTCTGGAGTTTCGCGGCAGGCGGCCTTCCCGTCACGATCGAGGAAAGCATCTTTCTTGCCGCCGCCGACAGCCGCCGCCGCAGCGAACAGCTCGTCGTCGCCCTCGACGCGGTGGCGATGCCGCAGATCGCCTGGCGCTTCGCGCGGGTCCAGGGCCTGTTCTCGGCCCACCCGCTCGTTCCCGAGCCGGCCGGGATGCCGGAGCCCGACGCCTGACCGCGTCGCGGGGCGGCGCTTTGCTTATGCAGCGCAGCATGATAGCTCGCGCCCAACCTGATCTTTCTCACCAAGTCCGGACCTGACCCGATGCCGACAGAGCTTCGCCGCGTCGAACGCGCCCTCCTTTCCGTCTCGGACAAGACGGGGCTCGTCGATTTCGCCCGCGCCTTGCACAGGCTCGGCGTCGCGCTGGTCTCGACCGGCGGCACCGCGAAGGCGCTGGCCGAGGCCGGGCTCCCGGTCACCGACGTCTCCGACCTGACCGGTTTTCCCGAGATGATGGACGGGCGCGTCAAGACGCTGCATCCCAAGGTCCATGGCGGCCTGCTCGCGATCCGCTCCCATCCCGAGCATCAGGCCTCTATGATCGGCCACGGCATCGCGCCGATCGATCTGCTGGTGGTCAACCTCTACCCGTTCGAGGCCACGGTCGCGGCCGGAAAATCCTATGACGACTGCGTCGAGAACATCGACATCGGCGGGCCGGCGATGATCCGCGCCGCCGCCAAGAACCACAACGACGTCGCTGTGGTCGTCGATGCCGCCGACTACGCCGCCGTGCTCGACGATCTCACCGCCCAGAAGGGCGCGACCACGCTGACGCTGCGCAAAAAGCTCGCGCAGAAGGCCTATGCCCGCACGGCGGCCTATGACGCCGCGATCTCGAACTGGTTCGCGCACGAACTGGGCGAGACCTCGCCGTCCTGGCGTGCGCTGGGCGGCGCACTCGCCGAGACGCTGCGCTATGGCGAGAACCCGCATCAATGGGCGGCGTTCTACCGCACGCCCGAGCAGCGGCCGGGCGTCTCGACCGCACGGCAGGTGCAGGGCAAGCAGCTCTCCTACAACAATATCAACGACACCGACGCCGCCTTCGAATGCGTCGCCGAGTTCGATCCTGCCGCCAGCGCGGCTTGCGTCATCGTCAAGCACGCCAACCCCTGCGGCGTCGCAACCGGGGCGGATTTGGGCTCGGCCTATGAGCGGGCGCTCGCCTGCGACCCCGTCTCTGCCTTTGGCGGCATCGTCGCGCTGAACCGCAAGCTCGATGCGGCTGCGGCCCGGCGGATCGTCGAGATCTTCACCGAGGTCATCATCGCGCCCGACGCCGACGAGGAGGCGATCGCGCTGATCGCCGCCAGGAAGAACCTGCGCCTGCTGCTGACCGGCGGCCTGCCGGACGTCCGCAGCGGAGGCCTGTCGCTGCGCACCGTTTCGGGCGGCTTTCTCGCCCAGGCCCGCGACAGCGCCGTCGTCGACGACATGGCGTTGAAGGTCGTCACCAGCCGCCAGCCGAGCGAGGCCGAGCTTGCCGATCTGCGCTTCGCCTTCCGCGTCGCCAAACACGTCAAGTCGAACGCCATCGTCTACGCCAAGGCCGGCGCGACGGTCGGCATCGGCGCCGGACAGATGAGCCGCGTCGATTCCTCCCGCATCGCCGCCTGGAAGGCGGCGGAGGCCGCCAAGGCTGCCGGCGCGCCCGAAAGCCTCGCCAGGGGTTCGGTCGTTGCGTCCGACGCCTTCTTCCCCTTCGCCGACGGCTTGCTGGCGGCGGCCGAAGCGGGCGCGACGGCGGTGATACAGCCCGGCGGCTCGATGCGCGACGACGAGGTCATCAGGGCAGCCAATGATGCCGGCCTCGCCATGGTCTTCACCGGCCACCGCCATTTCCGGCACTGAGCGCCCGCGCGGCGCATGCGTGGCCTGCGCTCGCTGATGCGCATTGCCGCACCTCCGCAGATTGACATCGCCTGCCTGATCCGACAAATATAATAACAATATCAGTAGTTTAGATGTTTTCTAAACTACGGGGCCGGACAACCGGCACTGTCGGAAGGCGTTTGCGATGAGCGTTTCACCCCTCAAGGCCACTCTGCCCGTGGCGGATGCGGTTCAGCCCCGCCTCCAGCCCGATCACATTCCGTGGCCGCAGAAAACGCCGGCCTCCTGCCCGATCAGCGCGGTCAAGGCCAGGCTGCGCACCGCCGGCCTGCGTCCCACCCGTCAGCGCATGGCGCTGGGCTGGCTGCTCTTCGCCAAGGGCGATCGCCACGTCTCGGCCGAGATGCTCTATGAGGAGGCGATCCGCGCCCGCGAGCCGCTCTCTCTCGCGACCGTCTACAACACGCTGCGCCAGTTCTCGGAAGCCGGGCTGCTGCGGCAGGTCTCGGTCTCGGGTCCAAAAACCTTCTTCGACACCAACGTCTCCGAGCACCACCACTTCTACAACGAGGAAGACGAGACGGTCGTCGACATCCCGGGCTCGACCATCCAGGTCGCGGGCCTGCCCGACGCGCCCGAGGGCATGGAGATCTCCTCGGTCGAGGTCATCGTCCGGCTGCGCCGTGCCGATGGCGAAGAGACGCAGATGCGCGTGGCCGGAGGCCGGCATTCGTGATCGTCTGCTCCTGCAACGTCATCTCCTGCCGCCAGATCAAGGGCATGATCGGCCCCGACGGCAGCGGCCCGGCGACGGCGGGCGAGGCCTATGACTGCCTCGGCTGCAGCCCCGATTGCGGCCGCTGCGCCCGCGCCGTCCGCTCGATCCTCGCCGAGGCGCGCGCCGCCTGCGCCAGCCAGTGCGGCTCCTGCGCCAGCCGCGACATCGAATGCGCGGTCCATGTTCAGGTCGGCCAGATGATGGACGGGCTGCCCTCGATCGCCGGCGAGCGCGCCGCCGCCTGAGCGTTTTCGCCGTCCGCCAGAAAACCGCGCCGCGCCGAATTTGCTTCTTCCCTTCTGCCGCATCCGGGCCTACATTAGGATTATTCTAATGTGGAGCCGCGAGGAGAGCCGCCATGAAGGGTGACAAGAAGGTCATCGAATATCTCAACCGGGGGCTTCGCTCGGAGCTGACCGCGATCAGCCAGTACTGGCTCCATTACCGGATCCTCGACAATTGGGGTCTGAAGGACATGGCCAAGACCTGGCGCAAGGAATCGATCGAGGAAATGGTCCATGCCGACCGCTTCACCGACCGCATCCTCTTCCTCGAAGGCTTCCCCAACATGCAGACGCTCGACGCGCTGCGCATCGGCGAGAACGTCAAGGAAGTCATCGAATGCGATCTCAAGGCCGAGATCGAGGCCCGCGCGCTCTATCAGGAAGCGGCGACCTATTGCCGCGAGGTGATGGACTACCCCTCGGAGGAGCTGTTCCGCGCGCTGATGAAGGATGAGGAAGGCCATATCGACTTCCTCGAAACGCAGCTCGAACTGATCGGCCGCATCGGTCTCGAACTCTACACCCAGAAGCATGTCGGCCATCTCGACGAGGGCCACTGAGCCTGCTTCGGCTGACATGTGAACGGTTTCACGCCGGGCCCTGGGGCCCGGCGTTTTCGTTCGGGTCCCAATCCCTCATCCTGAGGAGCCGCGGCACGCGGCGTCCCGAAGGATGATCCAGATGGTTCCGGAGTTTACTGGAGCATCCTTCAAGACGCGATCTGCGATCGCTCCTCCGGATGAGGGCGGCAGGATTGAGCGCAGCGACCAGCCGACCAGCCCTTAAGCGATTGACGGCCCCATCCTGTCGGGACTAAGTCATATGCTGGTCAAGTGGCTGTTTTGATTTGGTTTTATTCCAATCTGACAACGTCGCGGAACCGGCGCTCACGCTGACATCACCGTTCAGGCATCGCCGCCAGGTTTCGAATCCATGAATTCCGCTACGCCCCCAGACCCCGCCGCAAGGACGGCTGCGCCATCCGGCCAGACGGACATCCCGGTCGTCGATGTCCGGCAACTGCTCGGCGAGGGCCGCGAGATCGTGCTGATGCATCTGGGCGAGGCCTACCGGCTGCGCATCACCGCGCGCGACCGGCTGATCCTGACCAAATAGACGGCTCGCCAGAACGGCCCCGCCATGGCAGAAGCCGCATATGGCGGGCGGCTGCGGGATCGATCCATGACGGCACGGATTGTTTCGGTGAGCCGCGCTGCCGGCCATGGCTTCAGCAAACCTGTCCGTGCTGAGATCCGCCTTCTGGCGGGATTGGGCGTCGAGGGCGACGCCCATTGCGGCGAGACGGTGAAGCACCGCTCGCGCGTCGCGGTCGACCCGACACAAGCCAATCTGCGCCAGGTCCATCTGCTCCAGTGCGAGCTTTTCGAGGAACTGGCGGAAAGCGGCATCCCGATCGGTCCCGGCGAGATGGGCGAGAACGTCCTGACGCGCGGTCTCGACCTGCTTGCCCTGCCGACGGGCGCGCGCCTGCGCCTCGGCGACGCGGCGCTGGTCGAGGTCACCGGCCTGCGCAACCCCTGCCACCAGATCGAGGATTTCCGGCCGGGCCTGCTCGCCGCCGTGCTCGGGCGCGACGCGGATGGCGGCCTCGTTCGCAAGGCCGGAGTCATGGCGATCGTGCTGCAGGGCGGTCGGGTGCGGCCGGGAGACGCGATCGCCGTGACGCTGCCGGCGCAGCCGCACCGGTCGCTGGAACGGGTCTGACACTGCCCTTGCCGTCTTTGCGAGCGCAGCGAAGCAATCCAGCGTTTCGCGCCGACCTCTGGATTGCTTCGCTTCGCTCGCAATGACGGGAAAGGCTCGTCGAAAACAGAACCACCAGCATACGAAAAGACCCGCCGGGGGGCGGGTCTCGGGGGTGCTCAGCCCTGCGTCCCGTCAGACATAGCTGACATCGGCGGCTTCCGGCCCCTTTTTGCCGGCGCGGATCGAGAAGCGGACGCGCTGCCCGTCCATCGGCGGCTGCAGGCCGGAGCGGCTGAGCGAGGAGACGTGCAGGAACACGTCCGGCCCGCCCTTGTCGGGCGCGATGAAGCCGAAGCCGCGCTCCGAGTTGAAGAACTTCACCGCCCCGTCATAGGGGCCGTCCATCGGACCGCTGTCGCGGCTGGAAAAACCGCCGCCGCGATCGGCGTAGCCGCCGCCCCCGCCGCCATAACCGCCACGGTCGCCGCCACCATAGCCGCGATCGCCGCCATATCCGCCGCCGCCGAAATCATCGCGCGGGGGACGGGGCGAGAACGGGCGCGGGGCGCGGTCGGAGCGCGGCGCGGGGGCCTGCGCGGTCGAGGCGTCGATCTCGTGGACGGTGACGACCTGCAGGCCGCGCCGGCCCTCGCCGAGATCGGCGATGATGGTCGCGCCGGGCTGGAGAGCCTGCTGGTCAAGCGGACCCAGCGCGGAGATATGCAGGAAGACGTCGCCCGAGCCGTCGGCGGGCGAGGCGAAACCGAACCCCTTCTCGGGGTCGAACCATTTGACCTTGGCTTCGATATTTTCGTGCGTGACGAAGGGCTGGGCGGAGGAAGGCGGGCGACGATCGTACATGGAGCTTCAGGAGTGCGGTGATCGGAAGCACGCAATCTAGCGCAAGCCCGCCGTTCCGTCATCGGGGGCGCGGCAGGAAATTATCCATCGGCCATGGCTGCGCGGCCGCCTGCGTCAGACCTCGCCGGCCGGCTCGTCGCAGCGGATCATCTGGACCTTGCGCGGCATCTCGCCGACGGCCGGCAGGAACTGCCCGCTGACCGGATCGAGCAGCATCAGCACCCCGGTCGCGACCGCGAAATAGGCGCCGTGCAGTTGCAGCCGGCCCTTGCCTTCGAGAATCTGGACGCAGGGGAAGGTGCGCAGATTGGCGAGCGACTGCTGGATCGAGGCGAAGGCCAGCCGCTCGACATAAGTGTCGAGATCCTCGTTGCGGCCGCGCCCGCCGGTGCGCTGGGCGGCGGGGCCGATCAGCGTGATCCACTGTCCGATGAAATCGCCCGAGGAGAGCGGCCCCTGCGCATCGTCGGCGAAGGCGCGGATGCCGCCGCAGCGGCCATGGCCGAGCACGACGATATGCTCGACCCGGAGCGCCTGCACGGCGTATTCCAGCGCCGCCGAGGTGCCGTGGAGGCCGTCATCTGGCGAGAAGGGCGGCACCAGATTGGCGACGTTGCGGGCGACGAACATCTCGCCCGGCCGCGCATCGAAGATGATCTCGGGCGAGACGCGCGAGTCGCAGCAGCCGATCAGCATGATTTTTGGCGTCTGCCCGTCCGCGAGTTCCTCGTAGCGGCTCTTCTCGCGGTCGAAGCGGTCGTCGAGGAAGGCGCGGTAGCCCTCGGTCAGGCGCGCGGGGAACGGGGCGGCTGGGTTGTCCATACGCTCATTTCGAACAGGAGTGGCGCGGTTTCGTCAAGCGGACGCCCTGTCGCGCCACCGCCGTCATCGGAGACGCCGGCGCGCGAGCCTGCGGCGCGCGTTCAGAACACGTTTGGATAGATGTAGCGCGTGATTACGCTCTGCACGAAGAAGATCAGCAGCAGCAGGATGATCGGCGAGATGTCGATGCCGCCGAGATTGGGCAGCATGTTGCGGATCGGCCTCAGCGCGGGCTCGGTGACGCGATAGAGCATATCCCACACGGTCGAGACGAACTGGTTGCGCGTATTGACCACGTTGAAGGCGATCAGCCAGCTCAGGATGGCGGATGCGATCAGGATCCAGACATAGAGCTGCAAGGCGAGCATCACCACATCGAGAACGGCACGCATCGATATCCCTCATTTCATGGATTTTCCGGCCCGGACGACGCCCCGGCCGCGCTCCGCCTAAAGTGCCGCGAGCGATTGACATTCACGCGACGCACGGCCTAGAAGGCCAGCGCCTTGGGGCTGTAGCTCAGATGGGAGAGCGCTGCAATCGCACTGCAGAGGTCAGGGGTTCGATTCCCCTCAGCTCCACCAAGGCTTTTTCGACCTCGTCCGTCTCGCCCTCAATCGCATCGCGCACCATTCGCGACGTGTTGCCCTGAAGCATGGGCCGTCGTCGAATCCCGCATGTCGTCAGGGCCCGGAATGCCGATGCTGAACGCGGCTCGTCTCTGACGGCCGGCGTCACGCCCGGTGCGGACCTCCATGTCAACAGGAGCGCTTGGGCCCCGCGTCGGCGGCGGCCTAAACCATGGCGTGCAGCCTTATAGCTCCGATCGAATCGCGACTGATATATGATGCGCCATTAAGCTTGACTGCTCCTGCTTCGCGCATTCTGCGACGGAATGTCCAAAATGCGCTGATTTTTCGCTTGGCGTGATCCTTGCGTTCTGTAATCTCGGCTTCGCGCTGTCGCGTGAAGAGCCTCGATATATGAGTGATGATCCGTCTGGGCCTGGCAGGACGGGCGCTCGCGGCCGCAAGGCCGGGCGACCCGCGATGCGAGGTTCGGCAAAGCCGCAACGGCAAGACCGAGATCCCCGCGCAAGACACACAGAAGAGGAACCGACGATGTCCATGTTCAAGAGCCTGATCACGACAGCCGCCGTCATCGGCGGCCTGTCCCTGTCGGCGCAGGGCGCGCTGGCCCAGAACAAGCTGGAACTCAACATGGCGACGCCCTGGGCGGGCGGCCACTGGCTCGACATCGGCGCCAAGAAATACGCCGAGAACGTCGAGAAGATGACCGAGGGCCGCATCAAGATCAACGTCTTCCCGGCCGGCGCGCTCGGCCCGGCGCTGAAGGTGACGGAGACGGTCCAGAAGGGCGTCGCCGATATGGGCCATTCCTGGCCGGGCTATGACTGGGCGATCGACCGCACCGGCGCGATCTTCTCGGGCTGGTCGGCGGGGCCCAATCCCGAAGAGATGATGATGTGGCTCTATAATGGCGGCGGGGCCGATCTGTGGAAGCAGTGGCGCAAGGAGAAGTTCGACGTCGTCGCCTTCCCCTGCGGCGTGCTGGAGACCGAGTTCTTCATGCACTCGCACAAGCCGATCCGCACCGCCGAGGATATGAAGGGACTCAAGCTGCGGACCTCGTCCTCCTGGGCCGAGATCGCGCCGATGCTGGGCGCCTCGACCGTCGTGCTGCCGGGCTCGGAAGTGTTCTCCGCGCTGGAGCGCAAGGTCGTCGACGCGATCGAATGGGGCGGCCCGGGCAGCAACCTGTCGGAAGGTTTCCACAAGGTCGCCAAATACATCATCATGCCGGGCCTGCATGCTCCGTCCGGCGCGCATGACTGCGTCTTCAACAACGCGACCTGGGCCAGGATCGGCGACAAGGACAAGGCGCTGCTCGAACTGGCCGGCCGCCTGACCGTGCTCGACACCTATCTCGGCTACGCCAAGAGCGACCTCGACGCCTACAAGCAGATCAAGGCCTCGAACATCGAGGTGATCCAGGTCGATCCCGGCCTCACCGCCGCCGTCGTCAAGGCGTCGGGCGAGTGGGCCGAGAAGCAGGCCGCCGCGAACCCCTGGTTCAAGAAGGCCTATGACAGCCAGAAGGCCTTCATGGCGAGCGTCAAACCGATGGCCGAGTTCCGCTTCGCCACCGGCACCCGCTGATCGCGCCTCGCCGGCGTCAGCCTTCGGCGACGCCGGCACGGCCCTCTCCCGCCCGAGGTCGTTCATGCCCATCGTCAGATTCATCGGCCGGCTCTCACTCTGGTCGGGCCGGCTGGGCGCGCTTGTCGTGCTGCCGCTCGTCCTCGCCATGGTCTTCGAGGTCGTCAGCCGCTACGCCTTCTCGGCGCCGACGGCCTGGGCCTTCGAGCTCAGCTACATGATGATGGGCACGATCTTCCTGATGGGCCTGTCCTACGCCGTGCTGATGGGCCAGCACGTCAATGTCGATTTCATCCATCAGATTCTGCCGAGACGGGCTGTCGCCGCCATCGACGCCGTCGGCTACATCCTGATGGCCGGCATGATGGCCTGGCTTACCAATGTGCTGATCGCCAACGCGGCCGGCGTCTATCGGAGCGGCGAGGGCTCCGGCCTCTCCGCCTGGAACCCGCCGATCTGGCCCTATCGCATCATCTACGCGCTCGGCTTCGGGCTGTTTGCGCTGCAATGCCTCGCCAAGGCGATCGAGAACCTGCTGGTCCTGTTCGGCCAGGCGATCGAAAGCCCTGAGACGGAAGGACACAAGACGGAAAGGGCTGCCCGATGACAGCCCAGACCGTCCTGTGGATGTTCCCGGTTCTGCTGGGCCTGATCTTCCTCGGCTTCCCCGTCGCCTTCTCGATGATGATCGCGGCGCTCGGCTTCGGCCTGCTCCGCTTCGGCGGCACGCTCGTCCACCAGTTCGCCCAGCGCGTCGACGATCTCGCCACCAACTACGTTCTCGGCGCGATCCCGCTCTTCATCTTCATGGGCTCGATCCTCGAGCGCGCCGGCATCGCCGAGAAGCTGTTCGACGCGCTCTACATGTGGACGCGCCGGCTGCCCGGCGGGCTGGCGGTGGCGGCGCTGCTGATGTGTACGATCTTCGCCGCCGCCAGCGGCGTCGTCGGGGCCACCGAGACGCTGGTCGGCATGCTCGCCATCCCCGCCATGACCAAGAGGCGCTACGACAACTCGCTGATCGCCGGCACGATCTGCGGCGGCGGCTCGCTGGGCACCATCATCCCGCCCTCGGTTCCGGTCGTGGTGCTCGCGCCGATCGCGGCGATGTCGATCGGCGACCTGCTCGCCGGCATCCTGCTGCCCGGCCTGCTGATGTCGGCCCTGTTCATCGTCTACATCCTGATCATCTGCACGCTCAGGCCTTCGCTCGCCCCGCCGGAGACCGAGCCCGACCCGCGCAGCTTTGGCGAAAAGATCAAATTCACGCTGATCGCGCTGATCCCGCCGGCCTTCCTGATCTTCACCGTGCTGGGAACGCTGTTCATGGGGCTGGCGACGCCGACCGAGGCCGCAGCCTGCGGCTCGCTCGGCGTGCTGCTGCTGGCGCTGATCTACCGCCGGCTCAGCTGGAGCCTGTTCTTTCAGGCCGCCAAACAAACCGTGTCGTTGACGGCCATGATCCTGGCGATCGTGCTCGCGGGCGGCATGTTCTCCGGCGTCTTCTTCGCCTCGGGCGGCATGAGCGCGACCAAGGGCATTCTCGACGCCTTCGGCCTTTCGCCCTGGTCGGTGATCGCGATCATCCTGTTCGTCGCCTTCATCCTCGGCTTCCTGGTCGATTCGATCTCGGTCATCCTGATCATCGTGCCGATCGCGATCCCGCTGGTGAAGAGCTTCGGCATCGACCCGCTCTGGTTCGCGGTGGTGCTGCTGGTGATGCTGCAGACGGCCTATCTGACGCCGCCCATGGCCCCTTCGATCTTCTATCTGAAGGCGATCGCGCCGCCGACGATGAAGCTCAAGCACATGTATTGGGGCGTCATCCCCTTCATCTGCTGCCAGTTGGCCGTGCTCGCCTTGCTGATCGCCTTTCCGGGGCTGGCGACATGGATGCCCAAGGTCATGTATGGCAACTGACCGAATCTGGACGATGACGGAAACCGGACGGACGACATGAAACTGGCAGGCAAGGTCGCGATCGTCACCGGAGCGGGCTCCGGCATCGGGCATGAAGCGGCGAAGCTCTTCGCTGCGCATGGCGCGACCGTCGTCGTCGCCGACCGCAACGAGGCGGCGGCGAGCGCCGTCGCCGCCGAAATCGCGGCGGCCGGCGGCAAGGCGATGGCCTTCACCGTCGATGTCGCGCGAGAGAGCGAAGTCGCGACGATGGTCGAGGCCACGGTTTCCGCACATGGCCGGCTCGACATCCTCGTCAACAATGCCGGCTTCGGCTTCGCCGGCACCGTGGTCTCGACATCGGAGTCGGAGTGGGACGCGCTGATGGCGGTCAACGTCAAGGGCGTCTTCTTCGGCTGCAAATATGCGATTCCGGTGATGGAGCGGCAGGGCGGCGGGGCGATCGTCAACACCGCCTCGGCCGCCGCCAATATCGGCATTCACGACCGCGCGGCCTATGTCGCCTCAAAGGGCGCGGTCGCGGCGCTGACGCGGGCCATGGCGATCGACCATGTCGATGCGGGCATCCGCATCAACGCGGTCGCGCCGGGCACGATCGAATCGCCCTACTTCACGGAAATCCTGAACAGGCCCGGAGCCGACGAACTGCGGCGCGGGCTGGAGGAGCGTCAGGCGATGGGGCGGATGGGCCGGCCTGCCGAGATCGCGCAGGCGATGCTCTGGCTCGCCAGCGACGACGCCTCCTTCTGCACCGGCACGGTGATGGTGGTCGATGGCGGCTGGACCGCGCAGGGCGACCGCAAGGCCAAAAGCAAGACCTGACGAGCAAGAACTGACGAGGATCGACGGCATGTATGGGCTCGAGGGACAGAAGGCGATCGTCACCGGCGCCGCGCACGGCATCGGCAGGGCGATCGCGGCGCGGCTGCTGGCGGAGGGCTGCGATGTCGGCATTCTCGACCTCGACCCGGCTGCGGCGCAGGCGACGGCCGCGACCCTGAGCCAGACCGGCGGCGTGGTCGCGACGGCGGGCGCTGACGTTTCCTCGTCCGAGCAGGTCGCGGCCGCCGTCGCCTCCCTGCGCGCGGCGCTCGGCCCCATCGACATCCTCGTCAACAATGCCGGCGCCCTGAAGGTCGGCAAGATGCTGGAGACCAGCGAGGCCGACTGGAGGATGCATTTTGCCGTCAATGTCGACGGCATTTTCCACATGATCCGCGCCGTGGCGCCGGAGATGGTGACGCGGCGCAGGGGCGCGATCGTCAACATCGCGTCCTGGATGGGCAAGTCGGGCGTCGCCTCCTACGGCGCCTATTGCGCCTCCAAATTCGCGATCATCGGCGCGACCCAGTCGCTCGCCACGGAGCTCGGCGAATATGGGGTACGGGTCAACGCCGTCGGCCCGGGCCTGATCGTCGATACCAAGATGCGCGACGAATCCGAGGTGAAGCGCAAGGCCGAAGGACTGCCCGACGCCTATGAACGGGCTCAAGGCATCCCGCTTCGTCGTCCGGGCTTTCCCGACGACATCGCCAAGGCGGTCGCCTTCCTCGCCTCCGAGCAGGCGAGCTACATCACCGGCGAGACGATCAGCATCACCGGCGGCCTCTGGAACGACTGAGGCGCGCCAGACCGACAGGAACAGCCCATGCCGCGCTTCAAGGATTTCCGGCCCGCCGGCGTCATTCCGGCGACCCTGCTCGCGCTCAACGAGGATATGAGCATCGACGAGCGCCAGACCCGCAGGCATCTGCGCGACTGCGCGCTGGTCGACGGGGTCTGCGCCGTCACGGTGAACGGCCACGCCTCCGAGGTCCACGCCTGCTCCTTCGACGAGCAGAGACAGATCCTCGCCGCCTCGCTGGCGGAGGTCGGCGACGAGGTTCCCGTGATCGCCGGCGTCTATGCCGACGGCTCGCTGGAGGCGGCGCGGATCGCGGCGATGGCGGCGAGCGAAGGCGCGTCGGCGCTGCTGGTCTTCCCGCCCAACAGCATGGCGATGGGCGGGCATCTGCGCCCCGAAATGGCGATCGAGCACTACCGCCGCATCGCCGACGCCACCGACCTGCCGATCATCGCCTTCCAGTATCCGATGGCGAGTCATCTCGGCTACACCTTCGACACCCTGCTCGCCCTGTTCGACGCCGTGCCGACGATTGCGGCGATCAAGGACTGGTCGAACGATGCGATGCTGCACGAGAAGCACATCCGCACCTTCCAGAGCCTGCCCCGCCCGGTGAACGTGCTCACCACGCATTCCTCCTGGCTGATGGCTTCGCTGACGCTGGGCTGCAACGGTCTGCTGTCCGGATCCGGCAGCGTCATCGCCGATCTGCAGGTGGCGCTGTTCCGCGCCGTACAGGCCGGCGACCTGAAGGCGGCGCAGGCCGTCAACGACCGCATCCATCCGCTCAGCCTAGCCTTCTACGCGCCGCCCTTCCTCGACATGCACAACCGCATGAAGGAGGCGCTGGTGCTGCTCGGCCGGCTCGACAGGGCCGTGGTGCGCCCGCCGCTGATGAAGCTCGGCGAGGCCGAGATCGCCCGGATCAGGCGCGCGCTCGACCAGGCCGGCATCGCGCGCGACGGCGCGCTGCGGCGTGCGGCCTGACGCCCGGCCCATGCCCGACATCACCCCACGCTGAAGGAAGCGGCCATGTCACTGCCCGACCACAACGCACTGCTCGACCACAACACCCAGCCGACGGAAAAATGGCGCGACGGCGTGATGACCCAGATGCGCGCCTCGGCGACGGTGGGCGCCCGCCAGCTCTGCATCTTCGACCAGTATTGCGAGCCGGGTCTCGGCGCGCCGATGCATCTGCATGCGGTCGAGGAGGTGCTGGAGGTGTTTTCGGGCACGGCCGAGATCACGCTGGGCAAACAGACCATGGTCGTCACCGCCAACCAGTCGGTATTGATCCCGGCAGGCGCGCGCCACGGCTTCCGCAACATCGGCACGGACACGCTGCATGTCCGCGCGACGCTGGCGGCGGCGATCTTCGAGGCGTCCTATGACGACCGCAACGAGCTGTCGCGGCGCTATGTGCCGGAGGCCGATTGACGGCGGCGGTAGCGGTTTCGGCCGCCACGAACCCTACCGTCTTTGCGAGCGCAGCGAAGCAATCCAGAGGGGTTGCGCGAGACGCTGGATTGCTTCGCTGCGCTCGCAAAGACGACGAGGCAATGCTCAAAAGCCAGTCCAGAGCACGCGACACGAAAAAAGCGCCGGGAGACCCGACGCCTTCGTAACCTTGATTACTAAGATGTCCTGGAGCGGGAGAAGGGATTCGAACCCTCGACCCCAACCTTGGCAAGGTTGTGCTCTACCCCTGAGCTACTCCCGCATCAGGACATGCCGCAGCCGTCTCCGGCGCGAGGCCGGCTTATTGCCCCAAAGCCGGGCGCAGTGCAAGCGCCTTGTTGGCTCAGGCGTGTTGAAATTGTTATGCGGCTTGCTCACAAAAGCGCGCAGCGCCGTTCAAGCCCCGATCGACCCGCCGCCAGACCTCCTCAAAGAGCATGACCGCACCGATGACGCCCGACGAACTCTGCGCCCATCTCACCACGCAGGGCCTGCCCTTCCACCGCATTGACCACGACGCGGTTTTCACAGTCGCCGAATCGGCCGGGCATCGCGCGGGCATGGCCGGTCTGCATACGAAGAACCTCTTCCTGAAGGACAAGAAGGGCCGGCTCTTTCTTGTTTCGGCCCGCGAGAACGCCCGCATCGACCTGAAGCGCCTGCACGAGACGCTGGGCGCAAGCGGCCGGCTCTCCTTCTGTTCGGCGGAGGCGCTGATGGAGCATCTCGGCGTGACGCCGGGCTCGGTCACCGCCTTCGCTGTCATCAACGACCGCGATTGCGCCGTCACCATGGTGCTCGATCGCAACCTGACGACCGGCGAGCCCGTCAACTTCCACCCGCTGATCAACACCGCGACCCTGCGCATCGCGCGCGACGACATGCTGGCCTTTCTGCGCGGGACCGGCCATGAGCCTCTGGTCGTCGATTTGCCGACGCCGCCCGATGGACAGAACGGCTGAACCTCCCCATCTAGGAGAGGGCCGAGCCTATGACCGCCGACCACCGATCTGATTGCGACGAGGACGATCCATGCTGGGCACCGACGCCGTGGCCGACCAGGCCGGCCTGATCAAGGACACGACGACTCAAGGCTTCCGGCAGGATGTCGTCACCGAATCGATGACGCAGCCCGTGCTGGTCGATTTCTGGGCGCCGTGGTGCGGCCCGTGCAAGCAGCTCACCCCGGTGATCGAGAAGGTCGTCAAGGAGGCCAAGGGCAAGGTCAAGCTCGTCAAGATGAACATCGACGAGCATCCGCAGATCCCCGGCCAGCTCGGCATCCAGTCGATTCCCGCCGTGATCGCGTTCAGGCAGGGCCAGCCGATCGACGGCTTCATGGGCGCGCTGCCCGAAAGCCAGGTCAAGGCCTTCGTCGAGAAGCTGGTCGGCCCGGTCGGCCCGGGCCCGGCCGAGGAGATGGTCGCGGCGGCTGAGGCCGCGGCCGAGGCCGGCGATGCGGCTGGGGCGAGCGAACTCTATGCCGGCGCGCTGGAGCTGGAGCCCGAAAACCTCGCCGCCATCGCGGGGCTTGCGCGCCTGCACCTCGACATGGGCGATCTTGACGGCGCCAAGGGCATTCTGGGCATGGCCCCGCAGGCCAAGGCGGCCGACCCCGCGATCGCCGCCGTCCGCGCCGCGATCGAGCTCGCCGAACAGGCGGCCGATCTCGGCGACACCGCCGAGCTGGAGGGCAAGGTCGCGGCGAACCCTAAGGACCACCAGTCGCGCTTCGATCTGGCCCTGGCGCTCAACGCCCGTGACAGGCGCGAGGAGGCGGTCGACCACCTGATCGCCATCATCCGGGCCGACCGGGCCTGGAACGACGACGGCGCGCGCAAGCAGCTGCTGCAGTTCTTCGAGGCCTGGGGCCCGATGGACGAACACAGCATGGCGGGCCGGCGCAAGCTCTCGACCCTGCTGTTTGCGTAACCGAAGGAAGCACAGCTCATGGGCATGAACGCCGTCTACAACGGAGCCGAGGATTGCCCGCTGGTGATCCCGGTCTTCCCGCTGACCGGCGCTTTGCTCCTGCCGCGCGGACAGATGCCGCTCAACATCTTCGAGCCGCGCTATCTCGCCATGATCGACGACGCAATCCGCACGCACCGCATCGTCGGCATCATCCAGCCCGAGCCCGAGAGCGGCCGCCAGTCGAGCGCGCCGCCTTTGCTGCATGTCGGCTGCATCGGCCGCGTCACCCAGTTCGCCGAGACCGGCGACGACCGCTACATCCTGACGCTGACCGGCATCAGCCGCTTCCGGCTCGTCGAGGAACTCTCGGTGACGACGCCCTACCGGCAGGCCCGGGTGTCCTATGAGGATTTCCCCATCGACTTCACGGCCCGCGCCGGCGAGGACGAGGTCGACCGCAACGGCCTGCTCAAGGCGCTGCGCTCCTTCGCCAAGGCCAATGACCTGAAAATCGACTGGAAGGGCGTCAACGAGGCCCCCAACGAGGCGCTGGTCAATGCGCTGGCGATGATGTGCCCCTTCGGCCCGCGCGAGAAGCAGGCGCTGCTCGAGGCTCCCGATCTGCGCACCCGCGCCGAGGTGCTGGTCGCGATCACCGAGATCGAGCTGGCGCGCGGCGGCGGCGACCCCGAGACGACGCTGCAGTGAGCGCGCCAGCGAGCGCCCCCGCCGCATATCCGCCCCGGCGCGCCGTCACGGCCTGGCTGTTCTTCGACTGGTCCGCGCAGCCCTTCTTCACGCTGGTCACCACCTTCGTCTTCGCGCCCTTCTTCGCCTCCGCGCTCGCCTCGGACCCCGCCTCCGGGCAGGCGCTCTGGGGCTACGCCACCGGCTTCGCGGGGCTCTGCATCGCGCTGCTCTCCCCCGTGCTGGGCGGCATCGCCGACCGGACCGGACCGCGAAAGCCCTGGATCGCCGCCTTCGGCGCGCTGCTGGTGGCGGGCTCTGGCGCGCTCTGGTTCGCCGTGCCGGGCTCTCCCTACGCCGTACCGATCGCGCTGGCCGGCTTCGTCGTCGCCACCATCGGCGCGGAATTCGCCACCACCTTCAACAACGCCATGATGACGCGGCTCGTGCCGCCGGAACGGCTGGGCTGGCTCTCGGGCACCGGCTGGGCGATCGGCTATCTCGGCGGGCTGTTCTCGCTGGCGATCACGCTCGCCCTGCTCGCGGCCGACCCGACGACGGGCAAGACGCTGGCCGGGCTTGCGCCGATCCTCGGGCTCGACGCCGCGGCCCGCGAGGGCGACCGCTTTTCCGGGCCGCTGACGGCGCTCTGGTTCGTGATCTTCGTCACGCCGATGTTCCTGCTGACGCCGGATGCGCCCCGCACCGGCATGGGGCTGGCGCAGGCCGCCGGCGGCGGCTGGACGCGGCTCAAGGCGACGCTGGCCGAGCTGCCGCGACTGGGCTCGCTCGGGCGCTTCCTGCTCGCCAACATGGTCTATCAGGACGCGCTGGTCGCGCTGTTCGCTTTTGGGGGCATCTATGGCGCAGGCGTCTTCGGCTGGCAGACGATCGAACTGGGCGTCTTCGGCATCCTGCTCACCGTCACCGGCACTCTGGGCGCATGGCTCGGCGGCAAGCTCGACGACCGCATCGGCGGCAAGCCGGTGGTGCTGGGCGCGATCGGCTGTCTGCTGCTGGCCTGCCTCGGCATCCTGTCGCTGGGGCCGGACCGCATCTTCTTCGTGATCGCGGCCGCGCCGGCGACGCCGGGCGACGGGCTTTTCGCCTCGGCGCCGGAGCAGGTCTATCTCGGGCTCGGCCTGCTGATCGGCCTCGTCGCCGGTCCCTTGCAGGCCTCCTCGCGCAGCCTGATGGCGCGGCTCGCGCCGGAAGGCCGGACGGGGGAGTTCTTCGGCCTGTTCGCGCTCTCGGGGAAGGTCACGTCCTTCATGGGACCGACGCTGGTCGCGCTGGCGACGACGCTCTTCGCCAGCCAGCGCGCGGGCTTGGCCGTGCTGGTGGCGTTCTTCCTCGTCGGCGGGGTGCTGCTGGCAGGGGTGAGGGTCGAAAGATCATAAGGCGCGACTCCCTTCTCCCCTTGCGGGAGAAGGTGACGCGAAGCGCCGGATGAGGGGTCGCTCAGCTCGGAATCGCTTGCGCGCTAATGGGGTTGAGCGGTCAGCGTCAAGCGACCCCTCATCCGTCTCGGCTTCGCCGAGCCACCTTCCCCCGCAAGGGGGGAAGGAAAGCGCCCTCACCGCACCAGAATGTTCCGGAACTGCCAGGGGTCGCTCGTGTCGATGTCCTCGGGGAAGAAGCCCGGGCGGCCGTCCAGCGGCGTCCAGTCGGTGTAGTGCCCGGTCACCGGCCCCAGATAGGGCGTCTGCACTTCGAGGCAGCGGCGGAAATCCATCTCGTCGGCCTCGACGATGCCGGCAGCGGGGTTCTCCAGCGCCCAGACCATGCCGGCGAGCACGGCCGAGGTCACCTGCATGCCCGTCGCATTCTGATAGGGCGCGATCCGGCGCGTCTCCTCGACCGAGAGCTGCGAGCCATACCAGTAGGCGCCGCGCGCATGGCCGTAGAGCAGCACGCCGAGTTCGTCGATGCCGTCGACGATCTCGTTCTCCTCGAGGATGTGGTGCTCCTCCTGCACGCGGCCGGCCTGCCCGAACATCTCGTGCAGCGAGAGCACGGCGTCATTGGCCGGGTGATAGGCGTAGTGGCAGGTCGGCCGGTAGACCGGCTTTCCCGCCTCGTCGCGCACGGTGAAATAATCCGCGATCGAGATCGACTCGTTGTGCGTCACGAGGAAGCCGTATTGCGGGCCGGGCGTCGGGCACCATGACCGCACCCGCGTGTTCGCGCCGGGCTGGAGCAGATAGATCGCGGCCTGGCATCCGGCCTCGTGCGTGCGGCCGTTCTCCGGCATCCAGGTTTCGTGCGTGCCCCAGCCGAGCTCGGCCGGTTGCATCCCTTCGGAGACGAAGCCCTCGACAGACCAGGTGTTGACGAAGACGCCCGGCGGCTTGGGGCTCTTCGCCCGCTGCGTGTCGCGCTCCGCGATATGGACGCCCTTGACGCCGAGCGTCTGCGCCAGCGCCCCCCATTCGGCGCGCGTCTTCGGCTCCGGCGTCTGCAGGCCGAGATCGGCGGCAAGGTTGAGCAGGCCCTGCTTCACGAACCAGGAGACCATGCCGGGATTGGCCCCGCAGCAGGAGACTGCGGTCGTCGTGCCGGCCGGCCGCGCGTGCTTGGCCGCAATCGTCGCCTCGCGCAGGGCATAGTTGGAACGCGCTTCCGGGCCCTTGCTGGCGTCGAAATAGAAGCCGACCCAGGGCTCGTTGACGGTGTCGATATAGAGCGCGCCCAGTTCCGAGCAGAACTGCATGATGTCGAGCGAGCCGGTGTCGACCGAGAGGTTGACGCAAAAACCCTGGCCGCCGCCTTCGGTCAGCAGGGGCTTCAGCATCTCTTCGTAGTTCTCCTTCGTCACCGCCTGCTGGATGAAGCGGATGCCGCGCTCGTCGAGCAGCGCCCGGTCGGCGTCGGAGGGATCGATCACGACGAGGCGCGAACGGTCATAGTCGAAATGCCGCTCGATCAGCGGCAGCGTGCCACGGCCGATCGACCCGAAGCCGATCATCACGATGGGGCCGGTGATCGTTGCGTAGACGGGCCAGGTGGTCATCAGCGGGCGTCCTTCAGCGAGACGTTGAACATGGTATGCGCGGCTCCTATGGCCGGAACGGCGATGCGTCAATGATCGCGGCCGCCTGTGTCATCCGCATAACGGATCGTTAGCCAGGCATCGGGCGGCGTTTTCCGCCATGCCTGCCTGCGCCGTCGCCCGACTGTCATGGCCGGGACGAAAAAGTTGCCGAATACTTAACGGATCAAGGTTTTGACGCCTGCTGTGACGCTCCGCGTCACGTCGGATTGACCCCTCATCGTCGTCACTGCCGGGGATCGCACATCTCCGGAGTCCGCCATGCGTTTTCTGATCGGCAGTTTTTGCAACGACGTTCTCGGCGGCGGCAACGGCAACGACATCCTGCTGGGCCTGTCGGGCCGCGACGTGCTGCGCGGCGGTCGCGGCAACGACATCCTGATCGGCGGCTGGGGCAGCGACCAGGTCTTCGGCGACGCCGGCAACGATCTGCTGCTCGGAAACGCCGGCGACGACCTGCTCGATGGCGGCTCGGGCAGCGACATTGTCGATGGCGGCAGCGGCGACGACATCGCGATCTACCGCATGAGCGAGAACCGCGGCGCGCGCGACGTCTATTCCGGCGGCTCGGGCAAGGACACGCTGCGGCTCGCCTTCACCGCCGCCGAATGGAACGACCCGCAGGTGCGGCTCGAGGTCATCGCCTATGCCGCCTTCCAGGCCGCGCACACCAACCGGCGCGGCGAGGCCGACAACGACGTCTTCCGCTTCCAGAGCTTCGACCTTCGCGCCTCGGGCTTCGAGAAGATCGAGGTCTATGTCGACGGCCGCCGCGTCGATATCGGTGACGCGCCCGTGGTCGCGCGCGACGATGCGGCGCAAGTCGGCGAGAATGGCGGCGTGGTGATCAACGTCGCCGGCAACGATTCGACGCCGGACGGCATCGGTGCGGTCGCGCTCGTCTCGGGCCCCTCGAAAGGGACCGTCACGCTCCGGGCCGACAAGACCTTCCTCTATACGCCCGGCGCCGCGATGAACGCGCTCGGCGCCGGACAGCGCACCACCGATACCTTCACCTACCGCATCAGCGACCGCGACGGCGACAGCGGCGTGGCGACCGTCACGGTGACGATCATCGGCGAGAACGACGCGCCGACCGTCAGCGTGGTCAATCCGGCGACTGACACCGAGGGTGATGCCGGCGCGCCGAGCATCAAGACGATCGACCTGTTCCGCGACCTGACCACGGCGAGCGACCCGGACCAGACCGATGCGCCGGCTTTTCGCGCAGGCAGCATCCGCGTCCAGGCCGGGCCGGGCTCGGCGACCGGCAACACGGCGCTGATCGCCGTCAACCAGACGACCGGCATAATCTCCTACGACCGCGCCGCCTTCGACTTCCTGAACGCCGGACAGAACGCGATCTACAGGGTCAGCTTCGACGTCCGCTCCGGCTCCGACACGGTCACGCGCACGGTGACGCTGACCATCACCGGCATCACCGACATCCCCGGCGACACCACGCCGCCGCCGGCTCCGACGCTGACGCTCGCCGCCGCATCCGACAGCGGCGCGACCGGCGACCGCCTCACCAACGACAACACCCCGACATTGACCGGCACGGCGGAAGCCGGCGCGACCGTCACCATCCTGCGCAACGGCGCAAGCATCGGCACGGCGCTGGCTGCGGCGAACGGGAACTGGAGCTTCACCACGGCCGTGCTGGCCGACGGCCTGCATAATTTCACCGCGACCGCGCGCGACGCGGCCAACAACACCGGGCCGGCTTCGACGGCCTTCGCCCTCACGATCGATACAGGCGCGCCTGCTGCGCCCGCGCTTGCGCTCGCCGCCGCCTCCGACAGCGGCGCGGCCGGCGACCGCCTCACCAGCGACAGCACCCCGACGCTCACCGGCACGGCGGAAGCCGGCGCGACCGTGACCATCCTGCGCAACGGCTCGGCTGTCTCGACGACTATGGCCGCCGCCGATGGCGGCTGGAGCTATGCCAGCACGGCGCTTGGCGACGGGGCCCATGCCTTCACCGCCTTCGCGACCGACGCAGCAGGCAATGCGGGACCGGCCTCCGCCGCGCTGGCGCTGACGATCGACACAAGCGCGCCCGGCGCGCCGGTCATCGACCTCGCCGCCGCCGAGGACACAGGCGCGTCCGACAGCGACAACCTGACCAATCGGGCGAGCGTCACGCTCTCCGTCTTGGCCGAGACAGGTTCGACCGTCACGCTGAACGGCCAGAGCGCATTGGCGACGGCGGGGGCAGCGAGCTTCACCGTGGCGCTTGCCGAGGGCCACAACAGCTTCAGCGCCACCGCGACGGACGCCGCCGGCAATGCCAGCGCGGCCGGCGTATTGACGATCACGCGCGACAGCGACGCCGATCTCGGCGACGATCTCGCCGTCAGCCTGAACGACAGCCTGATCAACGCTGCCGAGCGCACCGCCGTCGCCTTCACGTTGACCGGGCTCGACGCCGACGCGATCGCGACCCTCACCTTCGCCAGTTCCAGCGGCGGCAGCCTGACCCGGACGCTGTCGGGGAACGGAGGCGGCGCGATCGACCTGTCGTCCCTTGGCGATGGCGCGATCAGCGTCTCGGTGGCGGCCAGCGACGCCGCCGGCAACAGCGCGACCGGCCTCGGCGCATCGGCGACGCTCGACGCCACAGGCCCGGCAGCCCCGACGCTCGCCCTCGATGCGGACTCCGACACCGGCACGCCCGGCGACGGCGCGACGCTGGACACGACGCCGACCCTGAGCGGCACGACGGAGCCCGGCGCGACGGTGACGATCCTGCGCGACGGGCTCGACATCGGCAGCGCGACCGCCGACGCCGGCGGCGGCTGGAGCTTCACCAGCGTCGAGCTGGCGACCGGCTCCTACAGCTTCACCGCCTTCGCCACCGACATAGCCGGCAATGCCGGCCCGGCCTCGGCCGCCTTCGCGCTGACGATCGAGCCCGCCGCCCCGGCCGATATCTCGCTGGCGCTGTCGGCCTCGGACGAAGCCTCCGCTCCCGGCGACGACACCACCACCGGCAGCGTCGTCACCCTGGTCGGCGCGACGCAAGCCGGCGCGACCGTGACGATCGGCTCCGGCCCGCTGGCGATGAGCACGATCGCCGACACGCAAGGCATGTTCCGCTTCGACGATGTCGCGCTGTCGCTGGGCGGCAATACCCTGACGGTGACGGCCAGCCGCGACGGCCAGACCATCGCCACCGAGACCGTGACCCTGACCCGCGAGGCGGCGCTCGCGAACGCCCCCGACAATGCGGCGGTCAACTGGATCCGCATCGCGCTCGGACTCGTCGCCGAGGAGTCCTCGGCCCCGACCTATGCGTCCCGGGCGCTGGCGATGGAAAGCCTCGCCGTCTACAACGTCATGGCCGCGATCGACGGGACTCCCGGTTACCTGATTACCGCGCAGGCCGCGCTCGGGGCGTCGGCCGAGGCGGCCGTCGCGAGGGCCGCGCACGACATCCTGAAAGCGCTCTATCCCGGCCAGAGCTTCGATCTCGCGGCGGAACTCGCCGAATCGCTCGCGCTCGTCACTGATGGCCAGAGCGAGGATGACGGCGTCGCGCTCGGCGCGGAGATCGCCGCGCGCGTGCTCGCCCTGCGCCAGAACGACGGCTGGGACCTCGTCGTCAACGATACCGGCAGCGACGCCGTGGGCAAATGGCAGCCCACCGCGCCCTTCCATGCGCCGGGTCTCGACGCGCAATGGGCGACGCTCGACACCTTCGCGATCGATACGCCCGACCAGTTCAGGCCCGACGCTCCGCCCGATGTCCATAGCGACGAATTCCTGGCGGCTTACAACGAGGTCAAGGAACTTGGCGCGGCGGACAGCGCGACCCGCACCGCCGATCAGGCCAACAGCGCACGGTTCTGGGCGGCGGGCGTCGGCACCTACACGCCGTCTGGCATGTGGAACGACATCGCCGCCAAGCTGATCGACGAGGGTTCGGTCGGCCTCTCAGCCACCGCGCGGCTTTTTGCCCAGCTCAACATCGCCATGGCCGACGCCGGCATCGCGGCCTGGGACGCCAAATACACCTATGACTATGTCCGGCCGATCACGATCATCCGCGAGGCGCAAAACCTGAACGATCCGCGTTTCGTGGAGGATCGCGACTGGTTCCCGCTGATCCCGACGCCGCCTTTCCCGGAATATGTCTCGGGCCATTCGACCTACAGCGCGGCTGCCGCCACCGTCCTCACCGACTTTTTTGGCGGGCAGACCGGCTTCTCGCTGACCTCGCTCAGCCTCGCCGGCGGCGCGGTCCCACGCAGCTTCGACAATTTCTGGGATGCGGCCTTCGAGGCCGGCGAGAGCCGCGTCTTCGGCGGCATCCACTACCGCTTCTCCAGCGAAGCCGGCTACGAACTCGGCGGTGCGGTCGGCAATCTCGTGCTTTCGGCCTTCGATGCGGCAAACGACATCATCGCACCGCGCATTCTCCTCGATCGGGAGCGCGGCTTCGTCAGCGACGAGGTCCCGGTCCTCGCCGGCAGCGTGCTCGACAACGTCTCCGGCGTGACGGCGCTCAGCTACTCGCTCGACGGCGCGAGCTTCGTCGCGCTGCCCTTTGCAACCGACGGCTCGTTTTCGCTCGATCTCGCCGGGCTGCTCGCGGGACAGCCGGATGGCCGTCATTCGCTCTCGCTGCGCGCCCTCGACGCCGCCGGCAATCTCGGCGCCCTCGACGCCTTCCATTTCACGATCGCGACCGCGCCTCCCGTCGCCAATCTCGCACCCGAAAGCGTGCAGCAGGGCGAAACCCTTCTGGCCGGCGAGCGGCTGACCGGTTCCGTGCCGCTGGCCGAGGGCAATGCGCTGGCGGCGCTGACCTATCGCTTCGACGACGGACCGAGAACCAGCGTCGCCTTCGACGCGAGCAACGGCTTCGACCAGGCGTTCGACCTGCGAACCGTCGAGCCCGGCGCGCGCCAGCTCATCCTCGAGGTCACCGACGCGGCCGGCAACGTCACCGTCCAGAGCTACGCCGTGACCGTGCCGACGCCGCCCTTCACCATCGTCGCGATCGAGCCCGAAGCCGACGAGATGCAGGTCGGCGTGACCTACCGGCCGCTAATCGAGTTCTCGCGTCCCGTCGACCCGGACACGTTGACCGCGTCGAGCTTCTACGCCACCGATGCGACCGGCGCGGTGATCCCGGCCGCGATCGTGCCCTTCGCGGACGGCCTCGGCGCCTGGCTCCTGTTCCAGGAGACGCTGCCGGGCTCGCAGGCGATCACGCTGCATATCGACGGCAGCGAGATCCGCTCGCTCGACGGAACCTTGCTCGATGCGGGCCTCACCGGCGCGGCCGGCTCGGACCTGACCCAGGTTTTCACCACCGTCTCGACCACCGGCATCCCCGGGACGACGATCACCGGCTACGTCCTCGACCCCGGCGCCGACCGCGAGATGATGACGCCCGACGACGTCCGCGCCGGGCCGCTCGGCCTGAACAATTTCACGACCAACACCTATCTCAGCAAGCTCGCGGGCGTGAAGGTCTATGTCATCGGCCAGGAGGACAAGGCGGTCTTCACCGACGCCGACGGACTCTTCGTCCTGACCGACATGCCGGCCGGCAACGTCAAGCTCGTGATCGACGGCCGCACCGCCGCGCTGACGGCAGCGCAGGACGAAGCCGACGTGTTCTTCCCCGAAATGGTGATGGACCTGACCATCAGGCCCGGCATCGTCAACACGGCGATGGGCTCGATGGGACCAGCCGAGGCGCAGGAGTTCAACGCCGGCAATCTCGCCGTCTATCTGCCGCGCATCGACGAGGACATCTTCGTCGAGATCGGGACCGGCGCGCCGACCGTGGTGCAGGCGACGGGCTCGGCCAATTCCTCGCTCACCGGCGACCAGCTCTCGCGCATGACGCTGACCGTCGCGGCCGGCAGCCTCGTCGACGGCTCCGGCAACCCGGTCGCAGTAGAGGTCGGCATCGCCACGGTGCCGCCCTCCATGGTGATGGACATGCTGCCGGAGGGCGTGCTGCAGCACTCCTTCGACATCACCATCCAGGTCCGCGGCGTCAATGGCGAGGCGATCGACGATCCGGTCTTCACCACGCCCGCCATCCTGGAGATGCCCAACACCTTCGGGCTCGCTGCGGGCGAGAAGACCTTCGTCCTCTCCTTCGACCACACCACCGGCCGCCTCGTCATCAACGGCACGGCCACCGTCTCGGCCGATGGCCTGAGCATCGTCACCGACGCCGACAGCGGCATCCTCGCGCCCGGCTGGCACGGCATCGCGCCCGGCTCGCGCGGGCGCGGCCAGATCACCGCCCCCTGCGATCCGCCGGGCACCGACGAGCGCGCGAAGGTCGGGGCGACTGCGGATGCGCTTTATACGGGCATGAACCAAGGCCTGAGCGACCTCAACGACATCTATGCGGTGGGGTCGCTTGCGGGCCTGCCCTCGACGCCGCTCGGAGCGGGGCTTTCGGGCTATGCCGCCGCGAGCGACCTCGTCGCCGCCGGCGGCAAACTTCAGGCCGCCAAGAACGCCTTCGACCGCAGCGACTACATCTCAGCCGCCGGCGAAGTGGTTCTCGGCGGTGTGGATGTCGTCAGCGCCGGCTTCAACCTGCTGGGCAATGTGCCCGGCCCCATCGGCCGATGGGCCAGCGGGCTCGGGCTCGCCGTGGGCAAGGCGCGCACCTATGGCGATTCCGGGAGCCTCTATGTCGATAGCTACAGCGAAAAACTCGAACAGCTGCAAACGACGGTCGAAGCCTCGAAGGCCGCCCTGCAGTGGACGCCGCCGCCGCAGCCACCGGGGCGTCAGGCTCAGATCGAGGCCAATTTCGCGCGCTACGAGATGGCGCGCACACGCTATGTCGAGGAATCGCAACGCCAGGAGCCCATTCTCGAACGCATCGAGCAGACCTATGAGGAGGTCGTCGAATTCCTCGAGATCATCGACGGCGGAGGATTTGGCGGCGGCGATATGCCCTTCGACGGGCCGGGGCCGGAAGCGGACCGGGTCGAGGAGTTGCTCGACAGCGTCATCGAGTTCAGCGACGCGCTGAACGACCTGCTCTCGGTCGAGACGATACTCGAATACCAGTTCCTCTACGAACTGCGCGAAGAGTATCTGCTCGCGCTTCAGCAGGTCGTCGAAGACACCGTCGCCGAGGTTTCGATCTCGCTGCCGCTGATGGCCGTGCAGATGGGCGCAGCCACCGGCGGCGTCAGCAATGGCGGCTCGGGCGCGGTCGCGAACGCGCCGTTCTTCGATCCGGCGCAGCAGGCCGAGGTTTCGAGCGTCAGCTACGGCCAGGTGCTCTATTACGTCTTGAAGAACGTCGAGACCGGCACCGAACTTCGCGGCACGATCAACCCGATGCTCGGCATCGACCAGTTCCTCGCGCCCGATACGCTCTACACCCTCGTGGTCTATGACCCGGTCAGCCGCGACATCGGCGAGGTCGGCTTCCGCAGCAGGCCGACCGGTCAGATCACCGACATTCCGGACGTGCTGCTGGTCGACCAGACCGCCGCCGTCGGCGTCAGCGGCTTCACCGCCCGTGCCGCCTATGTGCTCGGCATCAACCCCGACATCCGCGACAATTTCATCGCGGGCGTGCAGGACGAGGCGGCGCTGCTCGGCGGCTTCGCCAACACGCCGGCGCTCGCGAACACGACCGGCGTGATCGGCGCGGTCTCGCTGCTGGGCGACGCCAAGGCGGTCGTGGTCGAATCGGACGGCGTCAATGGCGGCCGGCTGACGGCCTATGTCGCCACCGGCGATTACGGCCTGGCGCTGGTCAATGTTTCCGATCCGCGCGCGCCCTCCATCCTGAGCCAGATCGACCTTGCAGGCGACGCGACCGATGTCGCGGTCGATGGCGCGACGAATCTTGTCGCGGTCGCAACCGGCGCGGCCGGCATCGCCATCATCGACGCCAGCATCGCCAACGCGCCGCGCCTCGTGCGGATGCTCAACGTCCCGGCCACGCAGGTCGAGATCTTCGAGGGCCTCGCCTATGTCGTCAGCGGCGGCATCGTCTCGGCCTATGACATGGCCACCGGCGAGCAGGTCCGGGGGCTGGTGCTGCCGGGAACGAATTATGCGGCGACCGGCCTCGCGATCGAGAATGGCCGGCTGCATGTCGTCGAGATCGTGCCGGGTTTCGGGCCGAAGCTGACGATCATCGACATCGTCCAGCCGGTCATGGCCGTTCTGGGCTCGCTGCAACTCCCGTTCAGCGCCGTCCCGGGCGGCTTCAGCACCCCGCGAACCGTGACGGTCGCCGACGGCGTCGCCTATATCGGAACGGGCTCGACGGGCGGCGTCGGCGGCTATCTCACGATCGATGTCTCCAATCCGGCGGCGCCGTTCCTCGCCAGCGCCGCCGACGAGATCGGGCTCGCTACCGAGGCCTTCGGCCTGAACGGTTCGGGCCGCGCCATCGGAGCGCAGCGCGTGGCGGGACCGACCGGCGTCGTGACGGCGATCGACGTGATCGACGTCTCGAGCCCGCTCGATACCGGGACGCTGATCGAGCGGGTCGTCATTCCGGGCGCGCTCGTTCCGACCGCCCTCACTGTCGCGGGCGGCAACGCCTTCATCGCCACCGGCGACGGACTGTCGGTCGTGCAATACCTGCCGATCGACCGTCTCGGCCTCGCCCCGACTGTGCTCTTCACCACGAATCTCGTCGACACTAACCTCGCGACGGCCGTGATCGAGGCGCAGGCCCGGGAGGCGACGCGCGTCAATTTCGACCTCACGGTCTTCGACGACGTGCAGGTGCGCAGCGTCGAGTTGCTGGTCAACGGCCGGGTCGTCTCCACCGACCTCTCCGTTCCGCTCTCGCTTTCGACGGTCCTGCCGACGATCGCGGCCAATGGCGGGCCCACGGTCACGCTGGCGCTGCGCGCCACCGATACGGGCGGCAACGTCACGACGCTCGATCCGATCACCGTGACGCTGAGCCAGGACACGACGCCCTTCAACCTGATCAACGTCACGCCCGACGATGGCGAGACCGTCGGGCAGACCCGCAAGGTCTCCTACCTCTTCTCCAAGGCGGTCGATCCCACCAGCGTCACGCTCGCCAACTTCTTTCTCAGGAACGATGCGGGCGACATCGTCCAGGCGACCGGAATCGCGCTGCGCGAGAACGGCACGCGCGTCGAGATCAGCTACGAGGCCCTGCCGCTCGGCCATTATCGGGGCACGATCAAGGCCCCGCTGGTGCGCGACCTGACCGGTCAGGCGCTCTTCACGGAGGATTTCGTCGGTACAGCGGATTTCACCGTCGCGCCCTTCGACAATAGCTGGATCGGCGGCATCGTCGGCAACTGGACGCTGCCTGCCAACTGGAGCGACGGCGCGATTCCCGACGCGACCGACAGCGTCTTCATCCAGACCTTGTCCAACGGCGCGATCATTTTCGACCAGACCGCCAATTTCGGCACGGCCATCGTCGAGAGCCTGACGCTGACGGGCGGCGGCTCGCTGATCTATGACAGCGCACCGACCGTGGGTGGCCGCCCTTTCCGCGGCCTCGAGACGGGCTCCCTGTCGAATGACGGGCTGATCGACGTCGGCAAGTTCGGCGCGCTGACGGTCAGGGGCGACCTGCACAACGAGGGCACGATCCGCCTTTCGGCGACGGCGACGCCGGTGCCGGGCACCTTCGGCGGTTCGATCGGCCGGCTGGTGCTCGGCGCGGGCGACCTGACCATCGATGGCGGCGGCGTGATCGAGATGGGCAACGACCCGGCCTCGGTGCTGACCGCAGCCCAGCTCTCGGGCCGGCGCAAGGGAACCCAGGATATCGGCTTCTACGATGCCGGCATCCCCTCGATCGTCACCAATCTCGACAACACCATCCGGGGCGGCGGCGAGATCACCGGCGAGATGACGCTGATCAACGGCGCGGCAGGCGTCATCGAATCGACCATCGACAAGCGGCTGACGTTGTCGACCTACATTTTCAACATCGGCTTCGGCGGTGTCGTGTTTTACGAACGCGGCCTGATCGAGAATGACGGCATCATCCGCGCCACGGCCTCGAGCACGCTCAAGATCGACAACGTCAACATCCAGAACCAGCAGGGCGTGATCGCGGCCGATGGCGAGAATTCGCTGGTCTGGTTCGAGTTCAACCCGATCATCGACGGCGGCCTGATCGAGGCCGTCGGCAATGGCGCATTCCTGTTGTCCTACGGCGCGACGCTGCGGAACCTGACGATCGACAACAGCAAGGGCGCAAACCTCCTCCTCGTCTCGCGCAATACGGAGAACAGCACCAGTGACGCCACAAGCCTCGAAAACGTCACGCTGCGCGGCGACATCAACGTCTCGCCGCCGGATTCCAGAGGCGCCACGCTCTCGCTGAAGGGCGAGATCGTGATCGAGGGCGCCGACAGCGAGATCATCCTGTTCGACGGCCCATCGACCCCGGCGCGGCTCTTCATTGCGGGCGATACGCGCGTCAGCGGCGGCGGCGTCATGACGATCATCGACGGCGGCGCGGGCCATGAGATCGTATCCGGCGCCGGCGTCCCGTACCCCTTCGCCGATCCCGACAACCCGGCTGGCGGGCCGGCGCAACCAGACGCGGTCGATCTGGTCAACGTCGATGCGGTCTTCAGATGGAGTGGGACGATCAAGCCGTTCTATGATTTCACCGATGTCGAGTACTATGACGAATTCGGCAATTATCTGTCGGTCCAGCGTCCGCAGACTGCGCCGCTGCACATCGTCAACTACGCGGAAGGCACGATCGAGAGCTATCTCAACATCGACGGCGGCCCGCGCCCGCTGATCCTCGACGGCTTCCAGGGCGGGCCGCCGACGCTGGCGGGCAACTACAACATCTCCAATGCAGGACTGATCCGCGCCAGCAACGGCGTCGGGCTCGAAATCCGCAATTCCGCCCTGCAACAATATGTCGACGGCTTCGAACACCCGACGCAAGCCGGGCTGCGCGGCACGCTCAGGGCTGACGGGTTCGACTCCGACATCACACTCGACAACGCCACGGTGGTGGGCGGCCGCATCGAGGCAATCGGCGGCGGCGACATCATCGTCACCGACGAAGGCTATGCCGGCCGCGGCGCGGTGTTCCAGAGCGCCACGGTCGAGATCGGCCAGGACAGCACGCTCCGGATCGAGAACAATGCGATCCTCGACATCTCCGCCTTCCTGTTCGGCAGTACGGAAACCGAGCTGCGCAATGACGGCGCGATCGCAATCATCTCCGGCGGCGGCAACGATGCGCGCCTCACCGTGGGCGGCGAGTTCGGCGGCGATCTCACCATCACGAGCGACGATTTCGGCGAGATCATCCTGCGCGATGAAAGCAGCTCGGGCCTGCGCGGCTCGATCGGAAACGGCTATGGCGGCGGCGAGCGGCTGACGCTGGTCAACCAGGGCGTCTTTGGCGATGGCGACATCGCCGTCGATATGGAGCTGCGGGTCGAAGGCGGGCAGGGCCTGCGGCTGCTCGCCGATGCCGGCGGCCTGATCGATGTGATGAGCTACTATGTTTACGTGGGCCCCTTCAGCCAGATCTCGGCGGATGGCGGTCTGGTCGAGATCGACGGCACGGTCGACAACTACGGTGTCATCGATGCGCAGGCCGGTTCGCTGCGCTTCACGGGCATAGTTCAGGGCGGCGGCACGACGATCACGCGCGGCGAGGACACGCTGATCACGGTCGATGGCGCGGCCTCGGGCTCCTTCCAGCTCTATAATGGCGGCGATTTCGTCTTCAACGGCACGTTCGACGGCGCAATCGCGTTCGGCCTCGATGACGAATTCGCTCAGTTCAACGGCGACTCGAGCGTCGTCTTCGACGATCTGACCGATTTCGGCGCCTTCGTCTCCGGCTTCTCGGCCGGAGACGCCATAGCCTTCCGCGACATCGACGAGGCGACCGGCTTCTTCACCATCTTCGACGATGGAGCCAACTACATCGTCGAGGTCGGGGATCAGGACGACTTCGTCACCCTGACCTTTCAGAACACGTTCGACATCGGCAGCCTCAGCCTCGAGGCGCTGAACGGAGAAGGGTTCCGCTCGCTGGTTCTGATCTGAGCCTCAGGCGCGATGCGGCCTCAGACGAAGCCGCATTGCGTCCGCAGCCCGGCCTGCCGCTCGCCGGAGAGCAGGTCGAGCAGCGTGCGGGCTTCTGAGGGCGCGGAGCAGCCGGCGAGGATACCTGCCGTATACAGCGTCGTCAGATCGAACCCCGGCGGCAGCGCCATCACCAGCATGACGCCCGGCGTCACCAGGATCTCGGTGACCTGCGTGCAGCCGATCGGCCGCTGCTCGGGCGCTTTCGCAAGCGCCGCCATCGCGGTCGCGCCATTGGGGAAGGTCCGCAAGCGCGGCAAAACCTCGTCGAAGATACCGAGCCGTTTCATCACGCCCGCGAAATGGATGCCGGCCGTGGATTGTTCGGCATCGGGCATATAGATCGCGTCAGACGCCAGCAGCGCCGCCTTGAGCGCCTCGCCATCGATGACGATCGGCGCGCGGTCGGCGTTGCGCACCGCGATCGCGGTTTCGACGCCGCCGATCACGGCCAGCGACTCCGGCGCGACGAGACCGCTTTGCGCCAGCGCCTGCATGATCGCATCCGTCAGGATCGCGACATCGGCCGGCTCGCCTGCCTGCAGCCGGGCGCGAATCGCGCCGACCGCGCCGAACACGCCCTCGATGCCGAAACCGGTCGCGGCGGTGAAGTCCGGTTCGAGCGCCCTGACCAGCCCTTGAGCCGCGCCGCCGCTGAAGAGTTTGAGTGCCTGCAACGCCTACTCCATCGCCGCGATGATGCGCTCGCGCGTGATCGGCATACGCCGGACCCTGACGCCGAGCGCGCTGTGAACGGCGTTTGCGAGCGCAGCCGCCGTCGGTCCCTGCGCCGCCTCGCCCGCGCCGAGCGGCGGATGCTCCGCGCCCGGCATGATCTCGACGGAAACCGCCGGAACCTCGCTGAAGCGCAGGATCGGATAGCTTTCCCACGACGCGCAGGTGACCGCTGCCTGCGTGAAGGCGACCTCTTCCTTCAGCGTCCAGCTCACCGCCTGGATCGCCCCGCCCTCGATCTGGTTGACCACGCCGTCGGGGTTGATCGCCTCGCCGACATCGACCGCGATCCAGAGTCGCGTCGCGCGCGGCTGGTCCTCGACATCGACCTCGGCGACGACGGCGCACCAGGCCCCGCTGTTCTTGTAGCGCGCCAGCGCCAGCCCGCGTCCGCGTCCCTCTGGGATGGTGGCGCGACCCCAGTCGGCCATCGCGGCGGCCCGCTCCAGCACAGCCCGCGCGCGCGGCTCGGAAAGGTGGCGAAACCGAAAGGCCAACGGGTCTGCACCCGCTTCGAGCGCGAGTTCATCCATGAAGGATTCGATCGCAAAAACATTGCCGAAGGCCCCGAGAGCCCGCATCGAGGAGGTGCGCAGCGGCATCTCCGTGACCCGGTTCTTGACGATGGTCCAGCGCGGAAAATCATAGAGCGGCACAGCGTTGCGCTGCGCCCCGCCGCCGCCCGCCAGCGGCGGATCCTGCGCGATATAGCGCGGGAAGGGTTGTTCGAGATCGAAGGAGGCGAGCAAGGCCGGGCTTGCGGCGCGGCCGGGTCGTCCGACATAGCCATTGCTCCAGATGGTATGACGCCAGTCGGCAAGATCGCCGGCCTCGTCGAGATCGGCCGAGAGTTCGATCGCCATGCCGGCTCCGAAGGGCGCGCAGGCCAGTTCGTCGGCCCGCGACCAGCGAACGCGCACGGGCTGACCCGCGACGGCGCGCGCCAGCAGCGCCGCATCGAGCGCCACGTCGTCGGCCCCGTTATGGCCGTAGCAGCCGGCGCCCTCGGCATGGGTGACCTTGATGGCCTCGGGATCGAGCCCGAAGACCAGGGCCAGATCGGCGCGCAGGTTGAACACGCCCTGGCTGTGCGTCAGCACCTGCAAGGAACCCTCGCCCCAATGCGCGATGGCGCAGGACGGCGCGACCGAAGCATGGGCGAGGAACTGCTTCTCATAGCTGCGCGTCATCGTCCGGGCTGCGGCAAACGACGCACCCTCGCCGCGCGTGTCGACGACCGAGGCCTCCGCCGGCTGGCTTTTCAGCCAGCCCGGCAGATCGTGCGGATCGGGCAGTGCGAAGCCGCCGCTCCAGCGCGCGGCGGAAGCCAGCCGCGCCAGAGCGGCGTCGGCCTGCGCTTCGCTCTCGCAGACGACGCCGAGGAAACTGCCGTCGCGGACGGTCGCGCGCAGCCCCGGCAGGCCGGCGAGCCGCGCCTCGTCCAGCCCGTCCAGCACCGCGCCCGGACGCGGCGGCCGCAGCACGCGGCCATGCAGCATGCCCGGCAGCACGAGATCATGGATGAAGGGCCGAGCGGCGAAAACCTTGGCCGGAATGTCGATGCGCGGCGTCGAATGGCCGGCGAGCCGGCGCTGCTTCGGCCGCTTGGGCGCGATGGCGGGATCGGCCTCGCAGGCGAGCGAGACGGCGTCCGCGAGTTCCCAGTAGCTCGTGGCGAGGTTGCCCGGCCCGGCGATGACGCCGTCCTCGACACGCAGCGCCTCGACTGGGAGGGAAAACTGCCGCGCGGCCTCCACGAGAAACAGGCTCCGCGCCTGCGCCGCGACGCGCCGGACCGACTGCCCGCAATCGGACACCGAGAGGCTGCCGGAGGTGACGCCTTCATTGGGGCTGACCGCCGTGCCGGCCGGGACGAGTCGGACGCGCTCGGGCGCGATGTCGAGTTCGTCGGCGCAGATCTGCACCAACGCTGTAAGAATGCCCTGCCCGATCTCGACCTTGCCGGGCGAAAGCGTGACATGGCCTGCGGACGACACGGAGAGCCAGCGGTCGAGCCGTGGGTTCGCGCGCAGGCTGACGGGCAGGCCTTCCACGATCTTGGCGGCCGCGCTCATGCGGCCTGCACCCGCAGCTCGGCGGCGGCGCGCCGAACGGCAAGCACGATACGGTTATGCGCGCCGCAGCGGCACAGATGCGGATCGAGCGCGGCCCGGATCGCCGCATCGTCGGGGTCGCAATCATGGGCGAGCAGGGCCGCCGCGCCGATGATGATGCCGGAGATGCAGTAGCCGCACTGCATCGCCTGCTCGGCAATGAGCGCCGACTGGATCGGATGCGGCGCGTCGGGCGTTCCAAGCCCTTCGACGGTGACGATCTGCTTGCCGGCGACCGACCAGAGCGGCGTGTTGCACGCGGGAACCGGATGGCCATCGACGAGGACGCGGCAGCATCCGCACAACCCCTCGCCGCAGCCGAAGCGGGCCGCCTTCAGGCCCAGCTCCTCGCGCAGTACGTCGAGCAGCAGCGCATCGGGCGGGGATGCGACGGCCCGGACCTCGCCATTGACGATCAGGGTCAGGCCGTCGCTCATCTGCGTCAGTTCACCTTGATCTGGGCCGTCTCGATGACGCGGGCCCATTTCACGATGTCGGCCTTGATGAACTCGCCGAACTGGGCCGGGCTCATATCCATCGCGACTGTGCCTTGCCTGGCATAGGCGGCCTTGACGTCGGGACGCGCCTGCACCGCTCTCACGGCCGCGTTGAGCTGGTCGACGATCGGCTGCGGCGTACCGGCAGGCGCCATCAGGCCGAGCCAGATCGTCGCCTCGTAGTCCTTCAGTCCGGCCTCGGCGGCGGTCGGAACGTCTGGCAGCAGCGCCGAGCGGGCCGCGCCGGTGACGGCGAGCGCGCGGACCTGGCCGGCCGCAATGCTAGGCGCGGTCGTCGTCACAGAATCGATCATCATCTGGACATGCCCGCCGATGACGTTGCTGCGGGCTTCGCCGCTGCCGCGATGGGGCACATGCACGATGTCGGCGCCGGCCAGCGCCTTGAAGCTCTCGCCGGCGAGATGATAGGGCGTGCCGACGCCGGACGAGGCGTAGTTGAGCTGCCTGGGCTTCGATTTCGCCAGCGCGATGAACTCCTGCAGCGTCTTCGCCTCCACCGCCGGATGCACCACCAGCACGAGATCGGCGGCGTTGACCGGCGCGATCGGCACGAGGTCGGTGGTCAGCTTGTAGGCCTTGGCCGGCACCAGCGTCTCGTTGGCGGTGTGGGTGTTCGACATCATCAGCAGCGTATAGCCGTCGGGCGCGGCGCGCGCCGCCTCGACCGTGCCGATGACCGCACCCGCGCCCGGCTTGTTCTCGATCACGAAGGGCTGCTTCAGCGCCTCCTGCAATTGCTGGCCGATGGCGCGGGCATAGATGTCGGCCGGCCCGCCCGCGCCGAAGGGCACGATGATCCGGACAGGCTTGTTCGGATAGGACTGCGCAAGCGCAGCGGCCGACAGGGCGAGCGATGCCGCAACCGCAAGGCCGGCGATTTTTCCAAGATGTCTTGCAAGACGCATGATGGTTCTCCCCAGGATCGGCCGTTTGCGGCGCTTGTTCAGGCAATCGTGTTTTCAAGCACGCCGATGCCGGCGATCTCGATCCTGACCACGTCTCCGGCGACCAGGAATCTCGGCGGCGTGAAGCCGATGCCGACGCCGACCGGCGTGCCGGTGGCGATGATGTCGCCCGGCTCCAGCGTGATGTAGGCCGAGATCGTCTCGATCAGCGTCGGGATGTCGAAGATCAGGTCGGCGACCGTCGCGGCCTGACGCAACTCGTCATTGACCCAGGTCCTCAAGCTGAGCTTGCGCGGATCGGGCGCCTCGTCGGCCGTCATCACGGTCGGGCCCATCGGACAGAAGCCGTCGATGCCCTTGCCGAGCACCCATTGCCGGTGCTTCTGCTGCAGCAGCCGCGAGGTCACGTCGTTGACGATGGTGTAGCCGAAGACATGGCCGAGCGCCCGGTCCTTCGCGATGCCGCGCCCGCCCGTGCCGATCACCACCGCAAGCTCGCCCTCGTAATCGACCGAATTCGTCGTATCGAGATGGCCGGGGATCTCGTCGCCCGGCCCGATCACGGCCGAGGGCGGCTTGGTGAAGACGACCGGCGCTTCAGGCACGATCTCCTTGGCCGTCGAGTCGAAGCCGCTCTTGGCGAATTCGGCGGCATGCTCGTGATAGTTCTTGCCGACGCAGAAGACGTTGCGCGCCGGGCGCGGGAACGGGGCGAGCAGAGTCACCTGGCCGAGCGCGAGCCTGGGGGCGGCGGCGGCCCATTTGGTCAACCGCGCGACGCCGTCCGCGCCGAGCGCGCAGGCTTCCGCCATCGTCTTCGGTGCGCCAGCGACCTGCGAAAGATCACTCAGGGCGTCGCCGTCCAGCACGCCGAGATGGCCATTTTTGTTATTTTTGTCAGCGGCTTGGCGGAAGGTGACGAGCTTCATGATCTGGACCTGTCAGGCAGGAGGCGGCGGTCGCCGGGCTCCATAGGCGTAATCCAGCCGGTCCAAATCTGTCAACCAATCAGAAAATTGGTTCATCAATAGGTTGGTTTCGAGCTTTCTACGCTGGCGCAATGCCCCGTGTCGTTCCGGGTCCTCGCTACGCGAGCCCCGGAACGACAAAAGCAGCGCCACGCATGATCAGCGCCCGAGCAGGTTGCTGCGGACCCGCTCCAGATGTCCCAGCAGCGCCGTCTCGGCCCTGGCCGCGTCGCGCGCCTGCAGCGCCGCCACGATGGCGTGGTGCTCGCGCCGGTAATGCTCGCGCCGCTCGGCGCTCAGACTGCGGCGCTTCAGCTCGCCCCATTCGGTCAGGTCGCGGGCGCGGGTGATCATGGCGTAGAGCTCGATCACCAGCCGGTTATGCGTCGACTTCGCGATCGCCTGATGCAGGGCCGCGTCCCAGTGCTCGAACGCTTCGAAGCTGTCGGCCGCGTCGCCCTCCCGGATGCATTCGTCGAAGCGGGCGAAATCGGACTGGTCGGCGTTGATCGCCGCCAACTGCGCCAGCTGCGGCTCCAGCAGCAGCCGCGCCTCCATGATCTCGGCCGGGCTCGCCGCCGGCAGTCCGGGCGTCGCGTCATTGGCGGCCTGCGTCGGCTCGATCTCCCGGACATAGGTGCCGCTGCCGATGATGCGGGTCACCGCGCCGCCGCTTTCCAGCACGGCAAGCGCATCGCGCACCGCCGAACGCGGCACGCCGAGTTGCTCCGACAGGGCCCGCTCTGTCGGCAGCTTGCCATTGGCGCGCCAGGCGCCGGAGCGGATGCCGCCGATGATGAAGTCCCGGACCCGCTGGTCGTGCCGTATGCTCGTGCTCATGCCGCGCCGTTCGATTCTGTCGTCGCCCTGCGGCAACTGAGATTGGTTTACCAATTTCGTCCGCCAAGACAAGCGCTTTCTGGCGAATTCCTCGATGAGCCGTCATGGCCGGCTCTGCGCAGCCTTGCGACAACGAATTGGTTGACAGCTCGCAAACCAATGGTCACGTTTGGAACCAACGAGGCGCGGTAACGCGTCCGGCCAGGGAAACGTCCCAAGGAAACGCCCGATGACATCCGCACCGCGCTGCGTCCGCAGCGCCACCATAGCGTTGCGCCCGTGAGCCAGGCGACCATGGGCCCGGCGATAATGCCCGATGCCGGCGCGACGCGCCGGCCTGCCGGCCTGTCCTCGGCCCGTCCGCCCTCGCGGCTGGCGCGCATCTTCAGTCTCGAACGGATCGTCATGGGCGCGGCGATCGCGGCCCTGTTCATCCTCGTCGTCTTTCCGCTCTGCTTCCTGCTGATCGGCAGCGTCTGGAGCGAGGGCCGCTTCACGCTGGAGTATTTCCACGAGGCGCTGACCGGTCGGCTCTATCTGCAGGCGCTGCTCAACTCGCTGATGCTGGGGGCCTGGACCGGTCTGTTCAGCCTGCTGCTCGGCTTGCCTTTGGCCTGGGCTGTGGCGCGCACCAACGTGCCAGGCAAGGGCCTGATCACGCTCACCGCCAACCTGTCCTATCTCTCGCCGCCCTTTCTGACCGCGATCGCCTTCGTCAACCTGTTCGGGCCCAATGCCGGGCTGATCAACGCCTTCTTCCGCGACGTGGTCGGCATTCCCTGGCTCGGCTTCAACATCTTCTCGATGTCGGGCCTCGTGCTGGTGACGGTGCTTCACACCTTCCCATACGTGTTTCTGCTGGCGTCGAGCGCGCTGCAATCGGTCGACGCCTCCTATGAGGAGGCGGCCCAGATCCTCGGCGCGAGCAAGTTCCGCACCGTGCTCTCGATCACCACGCCGCTGGTGATGCCGGCGATCCTGTCTGGCGTGCTGCTGGCCTTCGTCAACGCCATCGCGCTGTTCGGCTCGCAGGCGATTATCGGCCTGCCCGGCCGGATCGTGACGCTGCCGACCCGGATCTACTCGCTGTTCGATTTTCCGGCGCAATATGCGCTCGCCTCGGCCCTGTCGCTGCTCTTCGTCGTCATTACGGTCGCGGCGCTCTACATCCAGCGCGCCTATCTCGCCAAGCGCTCCTTCGTCACGCTCGGCGGCAAGGGCGCAAGGCCGCAGCTGATGGATCTCGGCTGGGCGAAATGGCCGCTCTTTAGCTTCTGCGTCGTGGTCTTCTTCGTCTCGATCATCCTGCCCTACGCCACGCTGATCGCGGTCTCGATCTCGAAATCCTGGGGGCTGAACTTCTGGCAGGGACTGACGCTGGAGCACTACAAATTCGTGCTGTTCGACTACGACGTGACGCAGCGCGCCATCGTCAATTCGCTGGGGCTCGCCATCGTCGCCGCCACCATCGCGGTGTTCCTGGGCGCCATCATCGGCTGGATCGACATCCGCACCCAGATCCCGGGCCGAAAATTTCTCGACTATGCGGCGCTCGTCCCGCTCGGACTGCCCGGCATCGTCATGGCGGTGGCGCTGATCCAGTTCTGGCTGACCATGCCGATCGCGCTCTACGGCACGCTGACGATCCTGCTGCTGGCCTATGTCGGGCGCTACATCCCGCTCGGCGTGCGCGCCGCCAACACCTCGCTGCGCCAGATCGACCCGACGCTGGAGGAAAGCGCCCGCATCCTCGGCGCAAGCTGGGGCCATACGCTCAGGGAGATCACGCTGCCCTTGATGCGGCCCGGCCTCTTCGCCGGCTGGCTGCTCGTCTTCGTGCCGGTGATCCAGGAATTGTCCGCCTCGATCCTGCTGTTCTCGTCGAGCTCGATGACCTTGGCGGTCGCGATCTACAACCTCTACGAGACCGGCTACACCGAGCCCGTCGCCGCGCTCGCCATGACCAACATGGCGATCATCACGGTGGTCATCATCATCGCCCGCAAGATCGGCGGCGGCCAGATCGGCCGCAAGGATGACGGAAAGGCGGGCGACGGCGTCCCGCAGGGAGGAACCGCCTGATGGCCGGGATCACGATCCAGAACCTGTCGAAAAGCTATGGCGGGCGTCACGTCCAGATGGCGGCGCTGTCCGACCTCAACCTTGCCATCGCCGACAACCAGTTCATCACGCTGCTCGGCCCCTCGGGCTGCGGCAAGACCACGACCCTGCGCTGCATCGCCGGCTATGTCACGCCCGACACCGGCTCGATCCATGTCGACGACCGGCTGTTGTCGTCGCCGCAGGGCGTCGTCTCGCCCGAGGCGCGCGGCATGGGCATGGTCTTCCAGAACTACGCCGTCTGGCCGCACAAGACCGTCCACGAGAACATCAGTTTCGGACTGAAGCTGCGCAAGCTCTCCAGCCAGCAGGTCCGCGACAAGGTCGAGCAGGCGCTGGTGCTGGTCAACCTCAAGGGGCTGGAAGCGCGCTATCCCAACGAGCTTTCCGGCGGCCAGCAGCAGCGCGTCGCGCTCGCCCGCTCGCTCGTGGTCGAGCCCGACATCCTGCTGCTCGACGAACCGCTCTCCAACCTCGATGCGAAATTGCGTGAAAAAATGCGCTCGGAACTGAAGCAACTCCAGCGCCGCACCGGCATCACCTTCATCTACGTCACGCATGACCAGTCCGAGGCGCTGGCCCTGTCGGACCAGATCGCAGTGATGCATGGCGGCCGGCTGCAGCAGTTCGGCTCGCCCTTCGAGGTCTACACGAAACCGTCGAACCGGATCGTGGCCGACTTCATGGGGCTGGTGAATTTCGTGCCGGGCCGCGTCGCCGCGATCGACGGCGGGCAGGCCTCAATCGAGGGCGAAGGCGGGCTGAAGCTCGCGGCCGCCGCATCTCCCGACGCTGCCCCCGGTACGGAGGTCGATATCGCGGTCAGGCCCGAAAACGTCACGCTTACGGCCGGGGGCGGGACGCCCGGCGCGGGCGTCATCCGCGAGCGCGTCTTCCTTGGCAATATCTGCGAATACACGGTCGCGCTGCCCGGCGGTGCGTCGCTGCGCGTCCAGACCCATCCGCTGCAGCAGTTTTCGGAGGGCGAGGCGGTGACCGTCACGGTCGACGCCAGCCAGTGCAGCATCTTTCCGCGCGAGCCGGTCAAAGCCGACCGTGCCGCCGCCTGATCAGGAGATTCTTGGATGAACCAGCATGTGACGCCCGTCACGGTCCAGTCGCAGGAGCATTGGACCAAGAAGGGCACCGACGTCGATCTCTTCCTGTTCGAGAAATTCGTCGACAAGCCCTCCGACGAAAAGGGTACGATCCTGTTCGTGCACGGCTCGTCCATGGCCTCGCAGCCGACCTTCGATCTGCATGTGCCCGGCCGACCCGATTCCTCGGTGATGGATTGGTTCGCCAAGCAGGGTTACGACTGCTGGTGCGTCGACATGGAGGGCTATGGCCGCTCGACCAAGACGCGCGACATCACCAGCAACATCGCCGACGGGGCCGACGATCTCGAGGCCGCGGCCGACTACATCATGAAGCTAAGGGGCAACGGCCCGTTCTTCATGTATGGCATCTCGTCGGGCGCGCTGCGGGCGGCGGCCTTCGCCGAGCGTCGTCCGAGCCAAGTGCGCCGGCTGGCGCTCGACGCCTTCGTCTGGACCGGCGAGGGCGCGCCGACGCTGGAAGAGCGTAAAAAGAAGCTGCCGCAGTTCCAGGCGATGAAGCGCCGGCCGATCGACCGCGCCTTCGTCCATTCGATCTTCAACCGCGACCATCCCGGCACCGCCGACCACGCGACCGTGGAAGCCTTCGCCGACGCGATCCTGGCGCTGGACGATTCGATGCCGACCGGCACCTATGTCGATATGTGCTCGCGCCTGCCGCTGACCGACCCGGCCAGGCTGACCATGCCGACATTGATCATGCGCGGCGAATATGACGGCATCGCTGCTTTTGAGGATCTGGCGAAGTTCTTCGCCGCCCTGCCCAATCCCGACAAGCAATTCATCGTGATGAAAGGCATCTCGCACGCTTCGTTCCAGCAGAAAAACTACATGATGTGCTACCACATCCTGCGCAGCTTCTTCGAACAGCCTGAACCGATCTATACGGGGGAGTGACTGATTACGCCGTCATTGTGAGCGCAGCGAAGCAACCCAGGAGGGCGTCGGGCGAGCCGCTGGATTGCTTCGTTGCGCTCGCAATGACGGAAAGACCACAGAACGACCGCGAGGCGCGCGAAAGACGCGCTCGCATGAGGATACGCATCCAAATCACGATCAGGGAGGATCAGATGACGCGCTTTCGGAATTCCAAATTGGTCTTCGGCGCCGTGCTCGCGCTCGCCTTCGCCGCCTCGCCCGCCCTCGCGCAGGACAAAGCCGATGTCGAGGCCGCCAAGAAGGAGGGCAAGGTCGTCTGGTACACCTCGACCCCGGTCGAGACCGGCCAGAAGATCGCCAAGATGTTCGAGGCCAAATATGGCGTGAAGGTCGAGATGTTCCGCTCCGGCGGCTCGGCGATCCTGCGCCGCTTCCTGCAGGAGCATCAGGCCAAGCGCATCAATGCCGACCTGCTGACCACGTCCGACCCGGCGGCCGCCGCCGAACTGGGCGACCAGGGCATGTTCGTTCCGTTCAAGCCGGTGAACTTCGACAAGGTTCCCGACGGCGCCAAGGATCCCGCCGGCAACTACATCGCCCAGCGGCTGAACATCATCACGATCTATGTCCGCAGCGACAAGATCGCGGCTGCCGACATTCCGCGCACCTGGGATGCGCTGCTCGACCCGAAATACAAGGGCAAGCAGGTGATGACCGACCCGTCCTTCACCTCGCTGCAGCTCTCCGTCGTCGGCATGAACGCCAAGCAGAAGGGCTGGGGCTACTACGAGAAGCTGCGCGCCAACGACATCATGATCGTGCAGAGCAACCAGCAGGTCTCCGACATGATCAAGCGCGGCGAGCGGGTGATCGCGGCCGGCGCGCTCGATTCCTATGCGGCCGAGGACCGCAAGGACGGCCACCCGATCGAGACGATCTATCCCAGCGACGGCACCTATGTGATCCCCTCGCCGACATCCGTCGTGAAGAGCTCGCCGAACCCCAACGCCGGCAAGCTCTTCGCCGAGTTCATGATCAGCGACGAGGTGCAGGCGCTGTTCCCGCAGGAGGGCTCCTATGCCGCGCGCAGCGACATGGCTCCGCCTGCCGGGAGCCCGGCGGTGAAGGACATCAAGCTCATCTCGGTCGACTACGATTATCTCCGCAAGTCGGGCCCGGGCGTGAAGAAGAAGTTCAACGAGATTTTCCAGTGAGGGCTCAACGCTCTTCGCTTCGCACTGAATCACGCCGTCATCCTGAACAAGCCGCACAAGCAGCGCAGCTCCGGGATCCATCCTAAAGCTCGACAATACTCTAGGATGGATCCCGGGACGACCTGCGGTCGCCCAGGATGACGGTGTGTTTCCTTGCTCAAAGACCCAAAGGAACCCACACCATGCAGTCCCGCCAACTCGGCCCGCTCAAGGTCTCCGCCATCGGGCTCGGCTGCATGAGCATGACGCCGATCTATGGCGAGCCCGACCCGGCCGAGGCCGCCGCCACCATCCACCGCGCCGCCGAGCGCGGCGTCACGCTGATCGACACGGCCGACGCCTATAATTTCGGGGCGAACGAGGAACTGGTCGGCAAGGCGGTCTCATGCATTCAAGACAAAGGCTTGCGCGACAAGGTCGTGCTGGCGACCAAATTCGGCAACATCCGGCTGCCGGACGGAACCGCCGAGGTCAACGGCAAGCCCGACTATGTGCCCCAGGCCTGCGACCTCAGCCTGAAGCGGCTCGGCGTCGATCACATCGACCTCTATTACGCTCATCGCATCGACCCGAATGTGCCGATCGAGGAGACGGTCGGCGCGATGGCGCGCCTCGTCGAGGCCGGCAAGGTCCGCCATCTCGGACTCTCGGAGGCCTCGGTCGCGACGCTGCGGCGCGCCCATGCCGTGCATCCGATCGCGGCGCTCCAGACCGAATACTCGCTCTGGACGCGCGACCCGGAAGACGGGCTGCTCGCGACCTGCGAGGAACTCGGCATCGGCTTCGTCGCCTACAGCCCGCTCGGCCGGGGCTTTCTCACCGGCACGATCGACAGCTTTGAGGCGCTCGGCGCAAAGGACCGCCGCCGCGACATGCCGCGCTTTCAGGGCGAGAACCTGACGCAGAACCTCAGCCTTCTGGAAACCCTGCGCGAGGCCGCCACACGGCAGGGCTGCACGCCGGCGCAACTCGCCATCGCCTGGCTGCTGGCGCGAAAGCCGTTCGTCGTGCCGCTGCCGGGCTCCAAGCAGCGTCGCTGGCTCGACCAGAACGCGGATGCGGTGGCGCTCTCCATTCCGCCGGCCGTTTTCGCCAGCCTCGATGCCGCCTTTGCGCCCGGCCGCGCGGCCGGCACGCGCTACCCCGCTGCCCAGATGAAGCGCGTCGGCATCTGAGCGCACACCCTGCATGAACGCATGCGGCGCGGCGCATGGACGGCCCGGCAGATCGCTGCTCAACTGCCGCCCGTTCCGGCCTCATGGCCGGGGACAGGAGAACAGCGGATATGAAAGTGGCTATCGTCGGGGCCGGCGCCATCGGGGGCGTCGTCGCCTGGCACCTGCGCAAGGCTGGGCAAGATCCGGTCGTCGTGGCGCGCCCTTCCACGGCGGCGCTGCTCTCCAGCGAAGGCCTGACGCTCCAGACCGGCGGTGGCTCCGAGACGCTCGCCATCCGCGCCACGAGCGACGCCACCGCGCTCGGGCCGCAGGACCTCGTCATGGTCGGCTACAAGGCGCATGACTGGACGGGCGGGCTCGACCTGCTGAAGCCGCTGGTCGGGCCGGACACTCTGGTCGTGCCGATGCTGAACGGCATCCCGTGGTGGTATCTCGACGGGCTCGATCCGCGCTTCGGCGACAGAACGCTCGCTTCGGTCGATTCTGATGGCGCGCTCGCCGCCGCGATCCCCACCGCGCAGGTTCTCGGCTGCGTCGTCTATGTCGGCTCCAACCGCCCGGCGCCAAACCGCATCGACTGGAACGGCCGCAAGCGTCTGATCCTCGGCGAGCCGCTATCGACCGCGACGCCGCGCCTGCACAGGGTCGTGGAACTGCTCAAGGCCGGCGGCATCGACGCCGAGGCGACGGACGACATCCGCACGGCTGTCTGGCACAAGCTTTTGGGCAACGCCGCCTTCAACCCGATCTCGGCGGTGACGGGCGCGACGATCGACGTGATCGCCGGCGATCCGCCGCTGCGGGCGCTGGCCAGGTCGATCATGAACGAGTGCATCGCGGTGGCGCGCTCGTTCGGCGTCGCCGACCTGCCCGATCCCGACCAGCGCCTGCAGATGCCGCCGACCATGATCGGCGTCAAAACCTCGATGTTGCAGGACATGGAGGCGGGCCGGCCGCTGGAGCTCGGCGCGATCGTCTCCGCCATCGGCGAACTCGGCCGTCGCACGAAAACTCCGACGCCGCTGCTCGACGCCATCGACGCGCTCGCGGCCGCGCGCTGGCGGCAGCGCTGGGCCGAAAGTCGTTAGGAGCCGATCCGCAACGGCGCGTGCAGCTTGCGCAAGGCCGCGATTACCGACAGCGCCGTGATCCGCCCGGTCCTGGGGTTTTCGCTCGGGATATTGGCGATCGACATCGAGAAGCTCGCCGAATCGGCCTCGACCTCGATGGTGTGGGTGTTGCGGGTCAGCGCCGGATCGGCCCAGATTTCAAGCGTCGTCCGGTCCGGCCCGATGCCGGCCAGCGCCAGCGCCACGGCGACGTTGAGATTGGCCGGAAAGCCGATCGCCGCCTCGCGCGGCGTGCCGCTGAAGATGCGCAGCGGCTGCGTGATATCCTCGATCGCGATCTTGTTCTCGACGAGATAAGGCGCGCCGACCAGCCCGCGCACCGGCTTGCGCGTGATCATCCGGACAGAGCGTATCTCGCCCTCGGCCGCGGCGGTGACGGCGTCGAGCCCGAGCAGCGCGCCGCTGGGCGCCACGATCTGCCCGCCATGTTCCCGCGCCAGCCCGACCAGATGCTCATGGCTCAGGATCGCGCCGACGCTGAGCACGATCACGGTCTTTCCCGCGCGCAAAAACGGCTCGGCGATGGCCGGCAGAAGCGCGGCCGGCGCGCATTCGACGACGATGTCGGCCAGCGCCTCCAGCTCCGCGATGGCGACGACCGGAACCGGCCGCGCCAGATGCGACAGACGCTGGCCCGCCTTCTCCCGGTCATGAGCTGACACAGCCGCCAGCACACAGCCGGGAATCCCGGCATCAAGCGCCTCGGCCACGCGCAATCCGACCGCGCCGAGACCGGCGATGGCGATGCGGGTGGGAGAGGAAGACGACAGCTTGCCGTGCTGATGCTGCGGACGCATTGGCTCGATCCTGTGCTCGGGCGTCAGCGGACGCATGACGGCGCAGGCGATCGGACAGCCGACAAAGATGATGGCGTCCCGGAAGGGATTCGAACCCCTGACCTACGGTTTAGGAAACCGTTGCTCTATCCTGCTGAGCTACCGGGACGCATGCGAATGCATGTATCATAATCTCCATGCCGGTGAAGCCTGTCATCGCAGCTTTTCTCTCCGCTCTGGCGGTCGCCGAGGCGCGCGCCGCCGGCGAGGCCTGTCCCGGCCCGGCCGGGGACGCAGCCATCGTGAGGCTGGCGGGGCTCGATGCGGCGGGCGACATCCTCCTCGACGACGGCCGCAGCGTCAGGCTGGTCGGCCTCGCCGCCCGGCAGGACGAGGCCGAGGCCGGGCGCTTCGCCGCCGGAATTGCGGAGTGGCAGGGCAAGGCCTTTTTGCTCGTCGCGCTGGGCAAGCCCGATCGCTGGGGCCGCGTGCCCGCGCGCCTGCTCTCCGTGGTTGAGCGGCCGGAGGACACAGCCTCCGATCTCGCGGTCGTGATGCTTCGCGCGAAAGCGGCCTCGCGCCTGCCGGAGCCGGAGCATCGCGCCTGCGATCTGGCCCTGCGGACGGCTTTGGGCGAGGGCAGCCCCCAGCAGGCGCGCTCATCGCCGCTTTCCGCAGAAGCCGTCATCGACGGTCACGATATTGCCGCGTTGAAGGCGCAGGCGGGGCGGATCGTCGCGCTGCAGGGGCACATCGCCTCCGTCGGCGAGCGCGCCCAGCGCACCTATCTCAACCTGTCGCGGCGGCGCGGCGAGGCCGCATCGATCGTCATGTCCCGGACACTCTGGCGCGAGATGCAGGACAGGGGCTGGACCGCCGCTTCATTGCCCGGCAAGCGGCTCAGGGCGCGCGGCGTGCTCTCAGGGCAGGACGGCCTGCTGCTGGAGATCGCTGCCGCCTCCGCGCTGGATGTGATTGACTGATTCGATGCGTGTTCGTTCGATCTTCGCCAGACCTTCGCGACGCTTGCCTTCGCCACGCTCGCCGACGCTGCGGGCGCCGCTGGCCGCGCGGTCAGCCGCGTTGCTGCTGACCGCGCTGCTACTGGCCGCCTGCGCCGGCGAACAGAGCGTCATCCTGCCACCGCAGCGGCCCTCCGACGCCGAACTCGCGCCGCGCATCGCCTCGATCCAGCGCGCCGCCGACAGCGAGCATCAACGCCTGCTGACGGCGTTTGGCGGCGAGTATCGCGCGCCCGCCGTCAAGACGGTGCTCGAGGACATTGTCGCCAGACTGGTGCGCGCCGGCGAGGGCCAGATCGGCGCCTATGAGATCACCATCCTGAATTCGCCGGTGGTCAACGCCTTCGCGCTGCCCAATGGCCGGCTCTATGTGACGCGCGGCCTGCTCGGGCTGGCCAGCGACAGCTCCGAGGTCGCCTCCGTGCTGGCCCATGAGATCGCCCATGTCACCGCCAGCCACGCTGTCGAGCGCGCCGAACTGGAAGCGCGATCGGCGCTGTTCACGAAAGTGGCGGGACAACTCCTGAACGATCCCGCGTCTGGCGCGTCGCTGCAGGCCGGTTCGCGGCTGTCGCTGGCGCGCTTCTCGCGTCAGCAGGAGCTGACCGCCGACCAGATCAGCGTGCGCACCATCGCGCGGGCCGGGTTCGACCCCTATGGCGCCGGCCGCTTTCTCGGTGCGCTTGGCCGCAACACGGTGTTCCGCAGCGCGGCCCAGGACCGCAGCTCCGAGGACCGCCGGCTCGACATCCTGTCGAGCCATCCCTCGACGCCCGAGCGCGTCGCCGCCGTCACGCTCGCCGCCCGCCAGATCGGTGCGCCGGGCATCGGCGAGCGCGAGGCCGGGCGCTGGCTCGCGGCGATCGACGGCCTCGCTTATGGCGAGGATCCGCGCGACGGCGTGGTGCGCGGGCGCAGTTATCTCAACAGCGCGCTGCGGATCGGCTTCACTGCGCCCGAGGGCTTCGGGCTGGAGGCGGCGCGCGACATGGTCGTGGGCGTCGGCGGCAATGGCGCGCAGGCGCTGCGCTTCGATTCGGTGACGCTGCAGGCCAACCAGACCCTTGAAAGCTATGTCGCCTCGGGCTGGATCGAGGGCGTGCAGACCGGTGCGGTCGAACAGCTCGAGATCGCCGGCCAGCCCGCCGTGATCACGGCGGGACGAGGGACGGACTGGTCGTTCCGGCTCGCGGCGATCCAGAGCGGCGGGCGGGTCTATCGCTTCATCATGGCCTCGCGCGGATCGACCGACCCGGAGCGGCCGATGCGGGCGCTGCTCGACAGCTTCAGGACGCTGTCGCCGGCCGAGGCTCAAGCGACGCGGCCGCTCCAGATCAGGCTCGTCACGGCCGCGGCCGGCGATACGGCAGCCGGCATGGCGCAGCGCATGGCCAGCGTCGAACGGCCCCAGGAGCTGTTCCAGGTCCTGAACGGGCTCGACCGCAACGCGGCGCTGGCTCCGGGCCAGCGCTACAAGATCGTCACTGAGTAAAGAAGCGGCCGGAATCGCGCTGATTCCGGCCGCTCCGTGCTAACAAGCAGTCGCCGCGTTCAGGCGGCCAGACGCACCGGCTCCAGCGCCGTTTCATCGATCTCGCCCTTCGCGACCAGCACGCCGCGCGCAGCAGCCAGTGCGCCGTCGCGCAACTCCAGCCCAAGGAAGCGCTCGCGCTCGACCGGGCCGGGCATGGCGAGATCGGCCGCGACATCGTCCGAAAAACCGAAACGCTCGTAATAGGCGGCGTCGCCGACGAGCAGAACCGCGCCATGGCCCCGGCAGGCGGCGCGCCAGATCGCCTCGCGCATCATCGCCTTGCCGACGCCCTCGCCTTGCAGTTCGGGCGCCACCGCAAGCGGGCCGAGCAGAAGCGCGGGCACGCCGGCGGCCTCGACATGCCAGAGCCGCACCGTCGCCACGACGACGCCGTCGCGCTCGGCCGTCAGCGAAAGCCCGGCCGCCGGCAGCCGGCCCTCGCGCAGGCGCTCGCTCGACTTCGCCGTGCGGCGCTCGCCCAGGCAGCGGTCGAGCAGGGCCTCGCGGGCCGGGACATCCGAGGCGATTTCCTCGCGGATCATGATCATGACGCACCTCCGGCCGGAGCGTCCGCGATGCCGCGGACCTTCCCGGCGCCGCGCGAGCGCGGCCACAACATCAGGGGATGAGGGTGGAAGAGGGTCCGGCGGGAGCCACGTCAGCGCGCTTCCGTTCGTGGAAGACGCGGACGCTCCGCCCCGATCCTGGGGCGGCCTGCCGAACATGGCAGGGCGCTTCGCCGGACCCGATTTCGCGGGACACGCCATGGGGCGCGTCCCTGAATGACGTCAGATGACGTACTGCCTCAGCGGCGGGAAGCCGTTGAAGGCGACGGCCGAATAGGTCGTCGTATAGGCGCCCGTGCCCTCGATCAGCACGCGGTCGCCGATCTCGAGCGAGAACGGCAGCATGTACGGGGTCTTCTCGTACATGACGTCGACAGAATCGCAGGTCGGGCCGGCGAGCACGCAGGGCACCGTCGCATCGCCGTCGCGGGCGGTGCGGATCGGATAGCGGATCGCCTCGTCCATGGTCTCGGCGAGACCGTTGAACTTGCCGATGTCGAGATAGACCCAGGACACCTGATCGTCCTTGGCCTTCTTCGAGATCAGCACGACCTCGGCCTCGATCAGGCCCGCCTCGCCGACCATGCCGCGGCCCGGCTCGATGATGGTCTCGGGCAGGCGGTTGCCGAAATGCTTCGACAGCGCCTGGAAGATCGCATCGCCATAGGCCGGGACGCCCGGGATCGGACGCAGATAGCGCGCCGGAAAACCGCCGCCGAGATTGACCATCGAGAGCGACAGGCCGCGCGTGGCGCACTCCTTGAACACCGCCGAGGCCGAGGCCAGAGCGGAATCCCAGGCGTTCACGTTGCTCTGCTGCGAGCCGACATGGAACGAGATGCCATAGGCGGTCAGGCCCTGACGATGGCCGTGCTCGAGCACGTCTGCGGCCATTTCGGGCACGCAGCCGAACTTGCGCGAGAGCGGCCAGTCGGCGCCGGCGCCGTCGCAGAGGATGCGGCAGAAGATGCGCGCATCGGCCACGCCGACGGCCTTCGCCGAACGGGCGACCTTGTCGACCTCGGCCGTGCAGTCGACGGCGAAGAGGCGCACGCCAAGCTCCATGGCGCGCACGACGTCGCGCTCCTTCTTGATCGTGTTGCCGAAGGAGATGCGGTCGGCCGTCGCGCCGGCGGCGAGCGCGAGCTCGATCTCGACGACCGAGGCGCAGTCGAAGCAGGAGCCGAGCTTGGCCAGCAGGCCGAGCACTTCCGGAGCGGGATTAGCCTTTACGGCGTAGAACACGCGCGTGTCGGGCAGGGCCCGCGAGAAGGCGTGATAATTCTCGCGCACGACATCGAGATCGATGACGACGCAGGGCCCGTCCTCGCGGCGGGTACGAAGGAATTCACGGATGCGCTCGGTCATGAGACACAGGCTCCCTCCGGCGCAAGCGGCGCCGATGCGACGTAAAGCCGGCTGAAACGTCAGCTATCCCAGGCGCGATGGAGACGCCATGAACAGCCGAACGCCACGTCCGGACTCTGATAACCGTCGATTGGGAGATGAACCCCGCACGCCCGGCAATGAAGGACAAGCCTCTTCGGTGCTGGTCTTTGGAGGACCAGCGAGACCAAAAAAAGCCCGTTCCGTCGTTGCTTTAAGCTGCGTCCCCCGTGGAGATTCGGGGTTCGCCGGTTTCGCCTCCGGCTGCCGATCGCTGTTCGGAGAACAGTTCCCTGAGGGGGAACCGGGAGGCGTGATTTGAGGGGATATCCATCCCCCTCCATCCGTCCTCCAACTCCTGGCGGCTGTCCGGCCTCTTGTCCGGATGCCCACCGATCGGCACGCGGCCACAGGCACGTGCGAATTGGGTAAGGCGGATATACGGATGATGGGGTCCCACTACAAGAGTTTTCTGGGATGGGGGGCGAATTTGTCCAGCGGACCCGCAATGTGTATAAAGGATATAGACGCTACACATCGGAGGCGGTCATGCGAACCAATATCGAGATCGACGACGAACTCCTCAAAGACGCCATGGAAGCGACAGGGCAGACGACGAAGCGCGCCACGGTAGAGGAAGCATTACGGAGGCTCGTGAAGGATCATGAGTTGAAACGAACGATCGCTGAAATGAAGGGCTTGGGCTGGGAAGGCGACCTTGACGAGATGCGTCGCAACTTCTTTCGCGATTTTCCGTGATTGTCGTCGATAGTTCGGTCTGGATTGCTCAGATCCGGGGACATGACACCGACGCTGTGAAACTGCTGGAGCGGATCGAGCGGCCGTCACGAATCGTCATGGGCGATCTCGTCCTCTTCGAGGTTCTCCAGGGAACGCGCGACGACGCTCACTCGGCTTCGCTGGAGCATCGACTGCGACGCTTCAGGGTCGAAGCGATGTTCGACGAAAAGATCGCTATCGTCGCGGCTCGCCACAATCGCCTGTTGCGGGCGAGCGGGATTACCGTTCGCAAGCCCATCGACCTCCTGATCGCGACATTCTGCATGGAGCGCGGCTACGCATTGATCCATCAAGATCGCGACTTCGACATGATTGCTCGACATCTGGACCTGCGTATCCTCTGACGCAGGCTGATCCGCCACGCTCTAGACCAGCCCCATCTCATCGCCTAAGTCGTTGGCGGGGCGGGCTCGTCGGCCGCCGCGACAAGATTTGAGTTTCTCCATGACCGCCACCAACCGCCGCGCCCTCCTCGCCGGCCTCGCCGCCTCGCTGAGCGCCTCCGTCGCGCCCTCGGCCCTGCTCGCCCAGCAGCCCGAACCGCAGCCTGCCCCCGTGGCCCCGCCGCAGCCGCGCTTCGGCTTCGAGCAGGTCGTCGCCCGCGCCCGCGAGATCGCCTCCGTGCCCCATGATCCCGGTCCGGTTCTGCCCGAACCGCTGTCGCGGCTCGATTTCGACGCCTGGCGCGACATCCGCTTCCGGCCCGACCGGGCGCTGCTGGCGCAGACGGGCACGGGCTTCCGCATGCAGATGTTCCATCCCGGCTTCCTGTTCACGCGGCCGGTGGTTGTGAACGTGGTGCGCGACGGCGTCGCGACCCCGGTGCCCTATTCCGCCAACCTGTTCGACTATGGCCGGGTCCGGTTCGACAAGCCGCTGCCGGTCAATCTCGGCTTCGCCGGTTTCCGGCTGCATTATCCGCTGAACGATCCGCGCGTCTTCGACGAGCTGATCTCCTTCATCGGCGCGAGCTATTTCCGCGTGCTCGGGCGCGAGCAGCGCTACGGGCTGTCCGCGCGCGGGCTTTCGATCGGCGCCGGCGTGCCGGGCGGCGAGGAGTTCCCGATGTTCCGGGAGTTCTGGGTCGAGGCCCCGGCCGCCAACGCCGAGCGCGTCACGGTGCATGCCCTGCTCGATTCGGCCTCGGTCACCGGGGCCTACCGCTTTCATATCTACCCGGATGTCGACAGCGTGGTCGATGTCTTCGCGACCCTGTTCCCGCGCAAGAGCATCGACAAGCTGGGCCTGGCGCCGCTGACCTCGATGTTCTTCACCGGCGAGAACGACCGCCGCTTCCACGACGATTTCCGCACCGAGCTGCATGATTCAGACGGGCTGATGATCCATTCGGGCACCGGCGAATGGATCTGGCGGCCGCTGCGCAATCCGCGCCAGCAGGCGGTCTCGTCCTTCGTCGAGCGCAATGTCCGCGGTTTCGGCCTGATGCAGCGCGACCGCGTCTTTGAGCACTACCAGGATCTCGACCTGAGCTACGAGCTGCGCCCATCCTACTGGATCGAGCCGCAGGGCGACTGGGGCGAGGGCTGCGTCGAGCTGATCGAGTTGCCCACCACCGACGAGACCAACGACAATGTGGTGGCGCTCTGGGCGCCCAAGACTCCGCTGGAGCCCGGCCGCGAATTCTCCTTCGGCTACAAGCTGACGGCGATGCTCGATTCCAGCGACCTGCATCCGGGCGGGCGCATCATCAACACCTATCAGGCCCGGCCCAAGGCGCTGGGCTCGGGCGAGCCGGTGACGCCCGGCGCGCGCCGCTTCATCGTCGATTTCGCCGGCGGCGACCTCGAATACCATCTGCGCCAGCCCGACAGGGTCGAGATCGTGCCCTCGATCGCCTATGGCCGGATCGACCGCGCCTTCATCGTGCCCAATCCCAAGACGCGAGGCTTCCGCGCATTCATCGACATCGTCGTCGAGCCCGGCCAGCTCGCCGAGATGCGCGCCTTCCTGAAGGCCGGCGACAAGGCGCTGACCGAGACCTGGAGCTATCCCTGGCGGGCGGAGGGCTGAGCCTCCGTCCTCAAAACCTGTCCGCGCTGACCCGTGCAGCCTTCTTGCGTTTCTCGGGGGCGGCCGCGACCACCTCGATCTCGACCTTGAACTCCGGCAGGGTGAAGCCCGAGACGATCATCAGCGTCGAAGCCGGCGGCGGCGTGCCGACATGGGCGTCGCGCGACGCCATGTAGTCCTTCATATGGGCGCGATCGGTGACATAGGCGTTGATGCGCACGATGTCGGAAAGCGTCATGCCGGCCTCGGCCAGGATCGCGGCGATGTTGGCGAAGCAGAGATCGGCCTGGGCGCGCGCGCTGTCGGGAACCGTGCCCCCCGCCGCGACGCCGAGCTGGCCCGAGCAGAACACGAACCGGTGCGAGGCCGGCACTTCGACGCCATGGCTGTAACGGGCGAAGGGCGGGCGGATCGTGGCGGGGCTGAGCGACTTCATCGGCGTCTCCGGATCGCAGGCTGTCGCCTGCGACTATGCCCGTTGCGCCGATCGGGAACCAGATCGGTCGTGGCGGGTTCGCAAGCCCGACAGGCTGGGCTATGCAGGGAAGCCGGGCGCGCTGCTCATCTCAGGTTCAGTTCGCCCGCCGCAGTCTGGCCCTCAAGCAACCGAAGACGATCGAGACGAGCCTGGCATGACGATGACCGCCCGCACTTTCCTCAGGGCCGCAAGCCTGCTGCCGCTGCTGGGACTCGCCGCCTGCGCCGGCTCGCAGCGTTTCGTCGGGCCTGCGCCGGGCGGGCAAGCCTATGGCGGAGCCGGTTACAGCCAGCCGCCGCTGCAGTCGGCCCCGCCGATCACCTCCGCTCCCGTCACATCCGAGCCGCTGCCGCCGCCCGGCGGCTATCCGATTGCGAGCGCCCCATCGGGGCAAGGCGCGCTGCCGCCTCCGCAGGATCCGTTCTTCGATCCCGACGCCGGCGCGCCCCAACCCGCCCCCCCTCCCGTCGCACCGGCGCAGCCGCCGACCCTGCGCGGCGGCGGCGACATCCAGACGCTCGGCGGCGGGCAGGCGCGCGCACCCGTCTCGTCGCGCGACGGCGTGATCGGCGGCTGGACCGCGCGCGAGGCCACCGGCGGCTCCTGCCGCGTCCAGCTCTCCAGCGCCTCGACGCTCGACCTCTATCGCGCCAGCGCCTCGGGCTGCGCCAACCGCGATCTGCAGACGGTCAATGCCTGGGACTATCGCAACGGCGAAGTCTATCTCTACCAGCAAGGCGGCGCCGTGGTGGCCCGCCTGCGCGCCGAGAGCGGCGGCTCGCTCAACGGCGCGGTGACGAAGTCCGGGGCGGCGCTGACGCTGAGCCGTTAGGCCGAGCGACGCAAGGCGCGCCCGAACAAGGCCGGCCGCCAGAATTTGCGCTGCAGCGAGAGCGCGATCGTGGCGAAGCTCCGGGCGTTGTCGAAGGCCTCGTCGAGGATGGTGAAGGGCGTCGGCCCGCCGGTCGCCAGCGAGCCCTCGACATCGTTGTAGCCGCCAACGAGATCGGCCTCGAACTTGCGCGCGAGCCGGCGCATCGCCGCATTCTCGGGCAGACAGGTCATATAGAGCGTGCTGATGCCGCGATTGCGCCCGGCCGTGATCAGACGGCTGAACAGCGCCTCGCCGATGCCCTGCCTGCGCCAGTCGCGCTCGACGCTGAAGGCGGCCTCGCCGGTCTGGGCGACGATGTCGTCGAGACCAAGCAACTCGCCTGCGGCGCGAACCTCGCCGGCCTCGACATAGGCATAGACCAGTCCGCCGACGCCGAAGGTGGTGGCGGCATAGTTGATCAGGAAGTCGTCGTTCACCGCCGTGCCGAAGCGCTCGCGCCGCGTCGGCGCGTCGAGGCGCAACAGATGCGCGGTGAAGAGGTCGCGTTCCGTGGGCCAAAGCCGGCGGATCTCGCCGCGGGCCCTGGGTGAGCCGGGCTTGCTGGAGCTAGCCATACTGATCTCCTGTCAAAGCGCGCATGACCTGCGCTGCCGACCGGAGGCGTGTCTTCCCTGACGCTGTGAAAGATGCGCCTTGTTTGTTGCAATGCAAGAGGCGCGCCCGCCAGGACGGACAGGAGCGCGGCGCATGGTGAACGCCGCGCCCGTCCCGGCCTCAGCGGAAGGGCGGGCTGTATTGCAGGCCGCCCTGGGTCCAGAGCGCATTGGGCCCGCGCACCAGCTTCAGCCGCGACTGCTGGCCGAGGTGGCGCTCGAAGCTCTCGCCGTAGTTGCCGACTGTGCGAATGATGCGGACCACCCAGTCGTTGCTCAGCCCCATCGCCTCGCCGAACTTGCCGTCCTGCCCGAGAAAGCGCTTGATTTCGGGATTGGTCGATTTCGCCATCTCCGCGATATTGGCTTTGGTCACGCCGAGTTCCTCGGCGTTGATCAGGGCCAGCACAGTCCAGCGCACGAGGTTGAACCAGGCTTCGTCGCCGGTGCGGACCCAGGGGCCGAGCGGCTCCTTCGAGATCACCTCAGGCAGGATCGCGTGCCCATCGGGGTCGGCGAGCTTCAGCTTCACCGCCGACAGCGCCGAGATGTCCGTCGTATAGGCGTCGCAACGGCCCGATTCATAGGCTTTCAGCGCTTCCTCCGAGGTGCCGAAGGCGGCGGGCTCGTAGGTCAGGCCGAGCTTGCGGAAATAGTCGGCCATGTTGAGTTCGCTGGTCGTGCCCTGCGCGACACAGATCGAGGCGCCGCCGAGTTTGGCCGCGCTCTCGACGCCGAGCTTTTTCGCCACCATGAAGCCCTGCCCGTCATAGTAGTTCACGGCGGTGAAGGTGACGCCCTGACCCAGATTGCGCGACAGCGTCCAGGTCGTGGTGCGCGGCAGGACGTCGATCTCGCCGGCCTGCAGGGCGATCAGCCGGTCCTTCGAAGTCAGCGAGACGAACTTGGCCTTGTCCTGATCGTCGAAGATCGCCACGGCCAGCGCCCGGCAGATGTCGATGTCGAAGCCGTTCCAGCGCCCGACCGCGTCCTGGATCGAGAAACCGGCGACGCCGGGGCTGGTTCCGCAGATGACATGGCCGCGCTCCCTGATCTTGCCGAGCGTGCCGCTGCCCTGCGCCAAGGCCGGCGTCGCGAGCGCCATAGTCGCGGCCAAGGCCAGAATCCATCGTGTCATGGTGATCCCCTGTTTTTGTTGCGGTGTCGGCAGGCACAGTTCTCCCGGCGCGGCGGACGGCAGCCCGCCGCGTTGGTTCGTCAGCGGATCGGGTCTCTTCAGGCGACCTTGGCCTTCGGCCTGCGCTCAAGGGCCTGAAGCATCGTGTCGAGGTCGTTCCAAAGATCGTCGGAATCCTCCAGGCCGATGCTGATGCGCAGCACCGGGCCCTGCGGCGTCCATGGATCGACGCTGCGGTCACCCTTGATCGCCATCGGCGCGATCAGGCTGCGCGTGCCGCCCCATGACGCGCCGATCGCAAAGATTTTGAGCGCACTGAGCGCCGCCTCAAACTCGGCCTCGGCGACAGGCTTGAGCACGACGCTGAAGACGCCCGAGGACCGGCCCATGTCCCGCACCCAGAATTCATGGCCGGGGCAGGAGGGCAGCGCCGGATGCAGCACCGTCTCGACCGCAGGCATATGAGTCAGCCGCCGCGCGAAATCCTCCGAGACGTTTCCCATATGCGCGACCCTCAGACCCATCGTCTCGATGCCGCGCAAGGCGAGCTGGCACTCGTCAGGGGAGACGCCGATGCCGAACCCGCGCAGGATCTCCTTCATCCGCTGGCGCAGGCCCAGATCGGCGACGGTGATCGAGCCGAGCAGCAGGTCGGAATGGCCGCCGACATATTTGGTCAGCGCCTCGCAGGCGAAATCGGCTCCATGCGCCAGCGGCTTGAAGATCAGCGGCGTCGCCCAGGTATTGTCGCAGCCGACCAGCGCGCCCTTCGCCTTGGCGGCCGCGATAATCGCCGGCACGTCCTGCACCTCCATGGTGCCGGACCCCGGCGACTCGACCCAGACCAGCTTCGTCGCGGCGTCGATCTGCCCGGCGATGCCGGCCCCGATCAGCGGGTCGTAGACGTCATAGGCGATGCCGCGCGGCGTCAGATAGTCCTCGCAGAAGCTTCTGACCGGCGGATAGACATGGTCCGGGATCAGCACCTTGTCGCCCGGCATCAGCACGGACAGCATCACGATCGTCACCGCAGCCTGGCCCGAGGGCACGAGCACGGTGCGCACGCCGCCATGCAGCGCCGTCAGTTGCGCCTCGAGCGTGCGCGTCGTCGGCGTGCCGTGCAGGCCATAGGTGTAACCGTCGAAGCCGCGATATTTCCGGGCCGAGAAGCTCGCAGCATCCTTGTAGACGATGGTCGAGGCGCGATGCGTCGGCACTGCGAGCGAGGCATAGCCCACCTCGGAGACGGCGGGATGATGAACGCAGCGGGTGGAATCGTGCATGGCGGCCTCGTGAAGCTGGCTTCACAATAGGCGGGCACCTGGCGCTGACGATAAGACCGCAGTTATGGCTCGATGCGCCAAAGGTATGGATTGCGTTTAGCGCGACGCCATCAGGCAGTCGATAAACTCGCGCACCAGCTGCGACTTCGGCCGGTCGAGCGGCAGGATCAGCAGGCTCTTGCTGTGGACCGCCGGCGCGAAGGGCCGCAGCACCAGCCGGGTCGGATCGGCGCCCGCGACCGCATAGGGGCTGACAAGACCGACGCCGACGCCCTCCGCCACCAGGGCGCAGACGGTCGCGGCATAGATCGTCTCGACGACGATGCGCGGCCACACGCCGGCTTCCGCGAAGATCAGGTCGAGCCGCTGCCTGGCGCGGTCCTCCGGCACATAGGCGATGAAGGGCTCGTCATCGAGATCGCGCGGCCCGATCGTCTCGCGCTCGGTCAGGCGATGGCCGAGAGGCAGGGCGCAGAGCACGCGCGGCTGGACGAAGGGCTGGTGCAATACGCCGGTGAGGTCGATCTCGTCTGCCGCGAGCCCGATGTCGAAGGTCCCCGCTGCCACGCCATCGCGTACGTCGCGCGAGGGCAGCACCATGAGCGTCACGCCGATCTCGGGGCGTTGTTCGCGAAAGCGCCGGATCGAGCGCGGCACCAGCGAGGAACCGAGCGCCGAGAGCGAGCCGATGCGCAGTTGCCCCGCGCCCTGATCGCGGATGCGCGCCGCCATCGCCCGCAGCGTGTCCATGCCGCGAAACGAGGCTTCGACCTCGCGGAAGAGCAATCTGCCCTCCGGCGTCGGCACGATGCGGTTGCGGATGCGGTCGAACAGCGCAAAGCCGACCGACCGCTCAAGCTCGGCGATGGTCCGGCTGACGCCCGGCTGCGCGACGCCAAGCAACTCCGCCGCACGCGAAATCGTGCCGGCCTTCATCACCGCCGCGAAAACCTCTATCTGGCGATTATTCACGGCAAGCGTGTCTCCGGCTGTGCCGGAGCTTTAGCGCATTCGTGGCGGCCGCAGTGACCCGGCGGCTACATGCCGCCCGTGCGGCGATCGTAGGGAATGTAGTCCGTGGCCGGGGTGACAGGCTGGTCCTGCACACGCGCCTTGGCCGGGCCGGGCTTTGGTTCGGCCGGGCGCGATTGCCCCGCGATGTCGCCCGCCCCCGTACGCCGCGCCCGGTCCGGCGCGGCATCCTGGGCCGCCGCCTGCCCCGCCAGCAGCGCCGCCAATCCAGAGAGAACCCACCGCATCGCCAGCTCCCGTTGTATTCAGAGGCCGTATCGGGGACGCGAACGCGATCACATGCCAGTCACAAGCGCGGGCGTACCGGGAAGCGATCGGCAGAAAAACGGACGGGAGCAGCGCCTTGCCGCGATCAGGCCGCCTTGACCTCGCTGAAGAAGGTCGCCATCGCGCCGCGCAGCGCATGGGCCTCGCGGGCGAGGCCTTCGGCGGTCGCCAGAACCTGGCTCGCCGAACTCATCGTGGCCTCGGAAGCCGCCGTGACGTCCTCCATCTGACGCGCGACGCTTGCCGTGGCGGACGCGGTCGCCTGGGCGTTGCGCGCAATTTCCGAGGTCGCCATCATCTGCTGCGAGGTCGCGCCTGCGATCGCGACCGTATGCTGCGCGACCTCGTTCATCACGGCGGCGATCTGCGCGATTGCACCGACCGCGCCGTTGGCTTCGCGTTCGAAGGCGGCGATCTGGCCGGCGATGTCGTTTGTCGCCTGCGCGGTGCGGCTCGCCAGCAGCTTGACCTCTCCGGCCACGACCGAGAAGCCGCGCCCGGTTTCGCCGGCGCGCGCCGCCTCGATGGTCGCGTTGAGCGCGAGCAGATTCGTCTGCGCCGCGATATCGCGGATGAGATCGACGATCTTGCCGATGTTCCCGGCCGCCTCGGCGAGATTGGCGACATTGACGCTCGCGCCGCTCGCCTCCCGCGCCGCCGCGCTGACAACGGCATTGGCCTTGCCGACGCGGTCTGCGATCTCGGCGATTGATTCCGACAATTCCTCGGAGGCCGCCGCCACGGCCGTGACGTTGCCGGACGCCTCCAGCGAGGCGCCGCGCGCCTGCCCGGCACGGCTGCTGGCGGCGCCGGCCATCCTGTCGAGGTTGCGCGCGGTCTCTTCCATCGCGCCGGCGCTGGAGCGCACGGTTTCCAGCACCGATTCGATCCTTGCGTCGAAATCGACGATCAGCCGCCCGAGCCGGGCCTGGCGCTGCATCGTTGCGCCTTCGCTCGCGCGCGCTTCCTGCTCCAGCGCATCGCGGGCCCGGGCATTGTCGCGGAAAACCAGAACCGCGCGCGCCATGTCGCCGATCTCGTCGGAACGACCGGCCGACGGGACTTCATCGATGGGTTCGGCGGCGGCGAGCGCAAGCATCGAACCCGAGAGCTGGCGCAGGGGTGTGACCACACGGCGGTTCACCATGAGGATCGCCAGCGCCAGGCCGCACATCAGAACCATCAGGCCGCCCGTGACCTGCAGACGCATGCTGCGATGCTGGAGCACGTCGAGCCCGGCATCGATGGCTGAACTGTCGCGCGCATTGACTTCGGCGACGCGTTTGAGCGCTGCGTTGAGGGCCTGCCGGTTGGTTCGGTTGTCTTCGTTGTTGCCGAATGCGTCGGCCGAGGCGGGGCCCTCCCGGCGCGCCCGGGCGACAAGTTCGGTGCGGAAGCGCAGAAACGCCTCGACCTGCAGCGTCACGTCCTGAAACGCCGCCGCTCCTCCCGGAGCCGCCACATGTCGCCATTCGGCGAGCAGGCGCTGGATCTCGGCGAGGCTCGTCAGCAGCGGAACGGCGAAGCGCTCGGCATCCGCGCTGTCGCGGCTCATATAGATGCCGCGCGACTCCATCACGACGGCGTTGACCGTTCCGTTGATCCGCTCCGCCACCAGCGCACGGCGCGAGGCCGCCTGCATGTCGTCGGTCATCGCCGCATAAAGACCAAGCGTGCGTGCGCCGAAGCCGAGCGCCAGCGCCGCCGACAATGCCAGAAGCAGGAAAGCGACGAGGATCTGGGTCGAGATTCTGCGCAGGACGGCCATCTGCCCGGGAACTTTCGCCAGTATCGTCACGCGCCCGGCCGGACGCGAGATGTCGATCCATTGTGAACGGAAAGGGTTAAGCTGCGGTAATCATGCCGCGATCGTCAGGCGGTGACGCAAGGCGCTCGCCTGGCGCGCATGGGAGCGCGATTGGACGGCAGGCGTTCCGATGCCGGACGCTCGCACATGCCCG